>Ga0268299_1000782_pt1 | contig 80062 bp, 54 predicted proteins | sample NOBtaG_FD_193484 | JGI IMG/M metagenome (GOLD analysis project Ga0268299, IMG submission 193484) | Activated sludge microbial communities from bioreactor in Nijmegen, Gelderland, Netherland - NOB reactor | ecosystem: Engineered > Bioreactor > Aerobic > Activated sludge | place: Netherlands... | reverse complement strand
TAAAGCGCGGATAGTTTCGCTACGGCGCAAGCGTCGAGGACGATTAATTAAATTTCTCATATATTCCTTTTTGTAAATTTAACACCCTACCCTAAAGGACAGGGCTATTATCAAATGTCACTATGTGACATCAAATAGTTTTTTTAAATCAACTACCTAAAAAGTAAGAAAATTATTGGCGGATTGAAACTTAGCATTTTGGCATGTACTTAATGAAATGGTCAATATCAATATCTTTTGCTAAGATTACTAATTCTTTTATCAACTAGGAGACATTTATGTCTAAACAAATACTTTCATATAAGGCAGAAAAATTTACTGAATCTGTAATTAGAGAAATGACCCGTCAGGCTAATAAATATGGAGCAATAAACTTGTCTCAAGGTTTCCCTGACTTTTCTGCTCCTATGGAACTTAAACAAGCTGCAATTAAAGCAATTGAGGCTGATGTTAACCAATATGCTATTACTTGGGGAACAAAGCTTTTTCGTGACGCAATTGCAACTAAAGTTAAATGGTACTTAGGTTTAGATGTTGATCCAGACCGTGAAATTTGTGTTACTTGTGGTTCGACTGAGGCTATGATTGCTGCAATGATGGCAATTACTAACCCAGGAGACGAAGTAATTATTTTTTCCCCTTACTATGAAAACTATTGGCCTGATGTTATTTTGTCTGGTGCAACTCCAAAATTTATTGATTTAGCCCCACCAGATTGGTCTTTTGACCGTGAAAAGCTAGCAGAAGCTTTTAATAACAATACTAAAGCAATTATTATTTGTAACCCTAACAACCCTACAGGCAAAGTTTTTACTCTAGAAGAATTACAATTTATTGCTGAACTTTGCCAAAAGTGGAATGTTTTAGCAATTACCGATGAAATTTATGAGCATATTATTTATGACGGGGTTAAACATATTGCAATTGCTACTTTAGATGGAATGCGAGAGCGTACAATTACAATTAATGGAATGTCTAAAACCTATTCTGTGACGGGTTGGCGTATTGGCTATACAATTGCACCGCCAGACATTACTAATGCAATTCGCAAAGTTCATGATTTTCTTACTGTTGGTGCGGCAGCACCGCTTCAAGAAGCTGGAATAACAGCAATGTCACTACCTGTAAGTTACTATGATAATTTGGCTGCTCATTATCAAGCTCGTCGGGATTTACTCTTAGAAGTGTTAGTGTCGGCTGGATTTCAAGTTTTTGCTCCTAAAGGAGCTTATTACATAATGACGGATATTAGCAATTTTGGTTTTGCAAATGATGTGGAGTTTACCCATTTTTTAATTAAAGAAATTGGTGTGGCTGTTGTACCAGGTAGCTCATTTTATATTGACCCGCAAGCAGGTAGTCAACAAGTTAGATTTGCTTTCTGTAAACGCGATGAAACTTTGCTTGGAGCTAAAGAGAGACTTGCAAAATTAGGTGAGTATTCAATAAAATAAATATGGTAAAATCATCTAACCATAAAACAAATTAATTGCAAATTTTTATAAAACTTAGAGGTATTTTATGCAACTACCTAAATTGATAAAATTATTTTATCTAGCTATTTTACCTTTTATATTTGTTAGCCAAACCTTAGCGCAAAACTCGGCTAACTTGCCTATATCCCAAGTAGAACTAGAGGCACAATTTCAAACACAACTTTTTGGCAGTGGGGCAAGCGAGTTAACAAAAGAAACTCGGTTTGGCAATTTGGAAAAGCTAAACCTAGATAAAACATCTATCCAACCTTTATTAGGCGATAACCAAGCCCCTACTTTTGAAATCGCGCCAGAAATCAGGACTTTAAGAGTAGGAGAACAAAAGCTTTTTAATTTTTCTTTTAGTGATGAGGAAAACGACCCTTATTTTGGAGGTGTAATAGCTCTTAATACGCGAATAGAGCTTGATGCAGGCCGTAAGCCTAAAAAACAAATTGCACGTGAAGCACCAATAATTATTGATGTTTTAGGCTCTCCAGACCCTTCTATTGTTAACTGGAACATTACTGGACAAAATCCAGGTGTAGCAATATTTTTTGTTAGCATAGCAGAAATTTTTTCTACCAATGAAGGTGGAGTATTTAGGCTTTTTGCTGGACGAATTAAGTTTGTAGCCTATGCTTTTAGGGTAATTGGTGACAACGACGACACTTTACCACCAACTTTTGTTAATAAATTAGAAGATATAAAGCTACAACTTAAGGAAAAAGCCAAGCTATTTTTTGTTGCTGAGTCTCCAGAAAATCGTCCGTTAACTTATAATTTTCTTTATTTAGCTTATGCGTCTAGGTTAGTAAATGGGCGTTTCTTTGGCAATAATGCAGAAATAAAGGCTATAGATCCTGGTCGAGGTGTTTTTATTGCCTTTGCATCTGATGGAAGAAAAGCCGACCTCCAGACTTTTATTGTTACGGTTGCAGATCCTAAAGATCCAGTAGAAACAGAATTAAAAGTTCGTACTCTTGCAGAAGCGGTAAAGGTGATTAGCAACAAATCTCAAGGTCTTGATGTTTATGGTGAAAACTTTTCTCTTTCTACTCAAGTGATGCTTAAATCGCCATCAAGACAAGAACAAGTCCCTGTTCAATTTATTAGTAAAACTAATTTACGTATTTTGCTACCAACTGACTTAAAGGAAAAAGTCACATTAGAATTTATAGACAATGGACAAACAGCTAGCACAACATTTCAGCCTCTAGCACCAGTAGCAATTGATATTAAACGAGTTAAGAATAATTCTAACAAGTTTTTCAAGCTAAAACTCTTAGGTGTAGATTTGGCAAGAGGTGTAAAGGTTACTGCTAATGGTAAGTTTTTAAATATTTTAGAAGATAGAAATTTTCGTAGCTCAATAGTTGATCAAATTACTGTACTTATACCTGTAGAACTACGAGAAGACCCAAATATAGAATTAAAACTTGTTGGAACTACAGGTTTAGAAAGCTCTACTATTTTAGTTCCATTAACTAAATAGCCCCAAAATATAAAAGTTGATTAAGCAAAATCAACAGGAGTTTTTGTGTTTATAGCTAGATTACTGTTTACATTTATTTTGTTAACTATTTTGACAAATAATGTAAATGGACAGCAAAAACCTTTAGTTTTTGAGAATTTAACTATAGATGATGGTCTATCTATGAACACAGTTAATTGTATTACCCAAGATAAACAGGGTTATTTATGGTTTGGCACTAATGATGGGTTAAATAGATTTGATGGTTATAACTTTTATATTCTTAGAAACCAAAAAAATAATCCTAATTCGCTTTCTAATAGCTATATTACTGATCTTGCAATAGATAATGCTGGGAATATTTGGATTGCAACTAACAATGGTGGACTAAATAAACTAGATATTAAAACAGAAAAAATAACTGTTTTTGATGCTTCCCCAAATAAAGCAAATAGTTTAAGTGGTAATTCTATAGTAAAAATATATATTGATAAGCTAGAAAGAATTTGGCTTACAACCCCTGGAAGTGGTTTAAACCTACTAGATGGGCGTACTAATACTATATCTATTTTTAAGAATGATCCAAACAACTCTAAAAGCATTAGTAGTAACCACATAACAGCAGTTTACCAAGACAAAGATGAAAATTTATGGGTTGGTACAAGTAATGGTCTAAATTTATTTGATGAAAAATCTAAAAATTTTTCCTTAAAACCTATTACTAATACTGGTAAAGATCTAATTTCATCAATTTTAGAAGACAAAAATGGAACTTTTTGGATAACTACAAAAGAAACTTTATGTAAGTATGATAAAAAAACAGACAGCTTTTTTTCCTATTCTATTCCTGTAATTGATGAAGTAGCTAATACAATTTATACTGCTTGTGCTGATGCTTTAGGCTTTATTTGGATTGGTACAACTAAAGGGCTACTACAGTTTGATCCAAAAACTGAGCAATTTACACATTACCAAAAAGACAAAAATACATCTTTAGGCTTAAACAGCGATTTTATTCATGAGATTTTTTTTGATTATACTGGCACTATGTGGTTAGGTACGCTTGATGGGGGGGTTAATAAATTTGATCCTATTAGTAAACGTTTTCTGACCACTAACAGTAAGCCATATGAAAAATACTCGTCTAATAATTCTGTAGTAGCAATTGTTGAGGATTTAACAGAAACGCTTTGGGTTAGCAAATTAGATGAACTAAGACAATATAAAACAAAAAACAGCCCTCCTATAATCTTTCATCCAAACCCAAAAATATCACCTGAATTAACTGGCAAACGGATTAGATCTTTTTTTGCTACTTCATCAGGGTTACTTTGGATTGGTACAGATAAAGGTTTAAGTGCTTATGATACAAAACTAGAAAAGTTTATTACAGACACATTAAATTTACCTCCAATCTTACAAACTCTTAGGATTACTAGAATTTATCAAGATAGCAAAGACAAACTATGGCTTGGTTCTCAAAACACAGGAGTTTATCTATTTGATCCTAAGTCTTTAAGTCTATCTATTTATGAAAAAGATTCTAAAGAAGCAAAAAATCGTCTTAGTAGCAATCGAATTATAGATATTTGCGAAGATAAAACAGGAAAAATCTGGATTGCTACTATTAATGGACTTTGTAGTTATGATCCAACAATAAATGCTATTACTAAAATATACTTAAATGATCTAGAAAATCCTAATAGTATAATCAGTAATCAAATAAACTCAGTTTTTAGCGATAAAGATGGTGTGTTGTGGCTTGGGACAAACAATGGTTTAAATAAATTTGACCCACAAAAAGAGCAATTTTCTACACCTTTGGATAATAATAAGTTACCTAATAATCATATCTATGGAATATTACAAGATAGCCAAGAATGTCTTTGGTTAAGCACTAATAGAGGTTTAGTAAAATACAATCCTAAAAATAATCAATTCTGGACTTATGATGCTAATGATGGGTTGCAAAGCAATGAATTTAATTATGGAGCATATTTTAAGAGCAGTTCAGGAGAAATGTTTTTTGGTGGTATAAATGGGTTTAATCGTTTTTACCCTGAAGAAATAAAAAATAACTTGTTTATTCCTAACATTGTTCTGACAGATTTTAAGATTTTAGATGAAAACGCCAAAATTATTTCTAATAAGAAATTCTTGCCATCCTCTTATCAATTAAACCTAAATTATAATGAAAATTTCTTATTCTTTGAGTTTTCAGCACTTAATTTTACTCATCCAGAAAAAAATAATTATTTATACAAATTAGAAGGCTTAGAAAAACAATGGTCAACTTATGATAACAAACAACGTTTTGCTAAATATTCTCGCCTTGCTCCAGGTGATTATACCTTTCAAGTCATAGGCTCAAATAATGATGATCTCTGGAATCAAAACGGTGTAGCAATTAAAATTCATATTTCCCCACCATTTTGGCAAACTAATGGAGCCTATCTTTTTTACCTAGTGTTTTCAATTAGTAGTATCTATGGTATTCACCGTTATAACTTAAATTTAGTAGAAGTAAGAAATAAGCAATTAGAAAAAAAAGTAGAAGAAAGAACTTCAGAAATAGATAAACAAAGAGAAGTATTAGCTAAAAAGAACCAAGAATTAGCTAAAAATTATGCTGAATTATTAGAATTAAACCAAAAAGCTAACCGTATTTTTGCGGCTCTTTCTGAAGCTTTACCAGGTACAACATTAGATGGAAAATATCGCTTAGAAGAAAAAATTGGAACAGGTGGTTTTGGAGCCGTTTATAGAGCAGTAAATCTTAATATAAACCGTGAAGTAGCAATTAAAGTTTTTTCCCCTTCACCTGGTAATGATTCAGTAGAAAATTTAGCCCGCTTCCAACAAGAAGCAATTTCAACTTGTAGAGTAAATCATCTAAATGCTGTAGCTGTTTTAGATTCAGGTATTTCTTCTGAAGGTATTCCATATTTAGTAATGGAACTACTACAAGGACAAACCTTAAAAATGGAACTGCGTACTAAAGGTAAATTAACGCTAGAAAGGTGTGCAGAAATAATAGTACCTATTTGTAAAGTTTTAGAAAAAGCTCATGCAACAGGACTACTTCATAGAGATATAAAGCCAGACAATATTTTTTTACATCAAAGCAGTGAAGGAGAAATTGTTAAAGTAGTAGATTTTGGCATTGCTAAATTAATAAATGCCCCTGATAACTTGGCTGATGGCTTGGCTAATGATCTTACTAAAACAGGAGGTTTAATTGGTACGCCTATATATATGGCACCTGAAAGATTAATGCTTAAAAGTTATAACGAAAGTTCAGATATTTATAGTTTAGGTGTAATGATTTACCAAATGCTTTCAGGTCAATTTCCCTTTGTAGGTAATTTAGCTAGTTTTTATGATATTAAAACAGCACACTTACTGCAAATACCTAAAAGTCTAAAAAGTTTTAACCCAAATATTGATGAGAAACTAGAAAGTATTGTTCTTAAAACACTTAATAAAAATCCTGAACAAAGAGCAACATTAAAAGAGGTAGGCGAAGTTTTTAGTGAGATAGCAAAAACTTCTATAACTTTATCAACTAATATTGCTAAAACAGAGTCTTTAGAAAAAATAAACACTAAAACTTCAACTGTTGCTAGTGAGTCAGCAACAATAATAATTTCAGAGAATAAATCAAAAAACAAACCAAAACCTGAAACAGAGAAAATCACTCCATCCGAACAAATTACTTTGCGAAAAGAAGATTCAAAAAATTAGCAAATATTAAATTCAAACTCTGGGCCACTGGCCCCAAGTTGAACCTTATCACCAGATTTTATAAGTGTTTTAGCCATAATCCTTTGTTTATTAAGGAATGTTCCATTACGACTATTAAGATCTACTAGCGCATATTTTATAGGAACACTAGGTTCTAAAAATATTTTTGCATGTTTTGTACTAACCAAATCATCTTTTAGTGAATCATACTTAATCATTGATAAGGGATCTCGTCCAATAATTATTTCTTGTAAATCCCTAGTAGGAAAAATATCTTCTTGACCTGCTCTTGAACCTGTTAAATGTTTAATTACTATTCTTTCTGTTAAAGTAGCAAACAAATCATTAGCACCAAATTTTGTCATAGGCATTGCTGTTACTTGTGTAGGAGGAATAGGAAGGGGGCTTAAATCAAAGATAAATTCTGGCCCAGTATTGCCAAATCTAATTTTATTTCCTTCTTGTATTTTTATGGAACCTCTAACTTGCTGATTATTAACAAATGTACCATTACGACTGTTATTGTCTATTAAATTAAAGTCATTTCCATTAAATATTATTTTGGCTTGATTGCGTGCAACCACATCATCTTTATAAGGGTCATAAGCAACTTTTGATATAGGATCTCGTCCAAAAGTTATTTCTTGTGTCATACTTAATACAAATTCCTCTATTTGTCCTTTTTTTGACCCTGACAAATGTTTAACTATTATTTTTCTTTCTATAGGTTTATGAGGCCCAGTATTTGTAATAGGTTTTGAGAAAAGAGATTCTCTTAATTGTGTAAACATCTCTTCAACACTTGATTGCCTATGTTCAGCCATCTTTGACATTGCTTGAGAAATCACATCACTAAAAGCTTTAGGAACATTTGGATCAACCTCATGCAAGCTTGGAGGCGTGATAGCAAAATGTTGATAAGCTAAATTTTGCATTGTTTGTCCTACAAAAGGTTTTCGACCTGAAATAAGTTCATAAAAAACTATTCCTAAACTATAAATATCTGTTCGACCATCAATATTGTCTTCATACTCAGATTTTGGCTCCCATTGCTCTGGTGACATATAGTAAGGTGTGCCTAGAATTTGCCCTACCATGGTTAGTTGAGTAAATTTAGCTTCTTCAGCCGAAGAAATTGTAGGACGTACTTTTGCAAGCCCTAAGTCTAACAATTTTGCATGGTATTTTCCTTGGCTTATTTCCTTGATCATTATGTTAGAAGGATGAACATCTCGATGTATAACACCATTTTTATGAGCAATTTCTAAAGCATTAGCAATTGGTTCAAGCATTTCAAAAGCATCTTGGGGAGTAAATTTTTTTCTACTTTTTAGTTCTTCTGCTAAAGTATGCCCATCAAAATATTCCATCACCATATAGACTGTGCCATCTGTTGTCACGCGTAAATCATAGATATTAATAATATTAGGATGGCGTACTAGACAAGCAACCTGTCCTTCACGTAAAAAACGTTGTATATATTGTTGGTTAGCTAAATTAGGTAAAACTAATTTTATTGCTCTTAAGTCATTTAAAAGTGTATGGCGAACTAAATAAACTACCCCCATTCCACCTTTACCTAAAACTTTTTCAATTCTATATTGCCCATCTAAAATTTCACCTGGAGCTAAAACATTTTGATCAAAATTTTCCATAGAACTAACCTTAACAAATTTTAATTTAGTAAAATCTTTAGTGATTAAGTTTTGTAATGTAAGTAATTAATAGTTTACTAGGTTACAAAATATTTAATTTATTAAAGATGTAATTTATTGATTTTTAGTGAGTTATAATAAAACTTATATCAGTCAAAATAAGCATCAAGATTTTATACTTTTGGATAAATCAAATCAAGCTTAGATTTATTTTGTTAAATAAAATATTAAATTAATAGCTTGCTAGCTGTAAGCAACTTACAACTAACTTTTGCCGAAAACAGGGGGTGTAAATCAAAATTACAAATTGTAAACATTCATTAAATTCTTAGATAATTATTAAATAAAACCATATTGGGAGGAATATAATTATGGCATTTGGACAAGTTAATAATACAATGGCAGGTGATCCTTGGCGCAATGAAATCAATAATATTCGTGGTTGTTGGCAAAAACGCGGTGCAGAAGAAACAAATGTTAGTGCAGAAGTAGGCAAATTATTAGAAAGTGTTGGTTCTTTATTAGAGTCCATTGGAGATTTAGTTGCCCAACTACAATCCCAACCCCCTCAATCCTGTCAACCTGCTCCAGTGCAGCCTCCAAAAGTTGAAAATAGTTGTCATCCAGCAGGTAACTTAAAATCAGAAAATGGTGTTATTACTACACCTGGTGGTTATAAAATCGAACCAGTAGGACAATTTGATTGGAACATTACTGGCCCAGATGGTCATAAAACAGAAGTTTGGGGTGATCCACACGTAAGATTAGATGGTAAAGAAGTTTTTGATTTTAAACGTGATACTACTTTTGTACTTGGTGATGGAACTCGTATCAATGTAACTACTGCCCCCTGGGGTAAAGATATGACTGTTAGCAAACAACTAGAAATCATTAGCGGTAATGACCGAGTTTTAGTAACAGACATTGATAAAGGTAAAGGTAAAATTGGGCAAGTTACTCCAGATGGTTTTGCTAATGTGAATAATTTTGGTAATAAAGATGTCATTGTAATGGGTCGTAATACTGCACAATGGACATTTAAGGGTAAAGAAATTGTTGGTAGTGTCAATGGTGGTGAATCATTCAAACTTGGTCAAGATATTGCTCCTTTAGTTCAAACTACCCAAAAATTTGGCGGTGGTCAACAATGGGCAAAAGCAATTTTTGATGCTTTAGGTAAGATGTTTGACACAATGGGCGATATTTTAGAAAAATCCAAGCCAAATCCATTTGCACAAAAACGCAGCAAAAATGACCTTGGTAAATCACTAGAAGCTATTGGAGAAATTTTTGTTGCCTTAGCTAAGATTATGAATCTTTCTAATCAAATTTCTCTTGGTCGCTTTAACCAAAACCTTAACTAGTAGGAGTTTTTATGTCTGAGCAAACTGCTGCCCCAGAAGTTGAAATTCCCTATGAACTTGCAGAACAATTAGTTAATGGGGAAATTACTTTTGCTGAATTTTTGGGACTTTCTCGTCAATCACTTTATGCAATTGCTGGTGTAGGTTATCAAATGCTTTCTTCTGGTAAATTAGAACAAGCCAAACAAATTTATCGAGGTCTAGTAGAAGCAGATCCTTATGATAGCGTTTTTCATTGTCATTTGGCCGCAGTTCATCACAAATTAGAGGAATATGATCAAGCTTGTGAAGAATATACAAAAGCACTAGATTTTAACTTTGGTAATATTGATGCTTTAGCTGGACGAGGAGAAATCTATTTTAATCAAGGAAAACTAACCGAAGCTTTTCATGACTTAAAAGAATCTATTTCACTTGATCCACAAGGAAAATTTGCAAGTTCCGTTAGGGCTAGGGCAGTACTTTTAGCATTAAAAGAAGTGGTTGATAACCATAGAGAAGCCAGTCAACAAACTGAACAAGTTGGACAAACTGAATAAATTATAATTTTTATTTCGTCTTATTTACTTAAATAAAATCCCGGCAAATTAACTTTGTTGGGATTTTATTTTTTCTATTATTTTTTACGTTTTTCTTTTAAGGCTGTCTCAATAGAGTCTACAACGGTTTGTAAAGCTTTAATTCGTGCATAGTATTTGTCTACAGATTCTATAATTGTCCAAGGTGCATAACTAGTGCTAGTTCGTTGAAGCATTTCACAAATAGCTTTTTCATATTCAGCCCATTTTTCACGATTTCGCCAATCTTCATCAGTAATTTTCCATGTTTTACCAGGGGTTTCTTGGCGTTCCTGAAAGCGTTTTAATTGCTCACTTGGATCAATATGTAACCAAAATTTTACTAAAACTGTCCCATAAGAAGTTAAATGACGCTCAAATTCATTAATTTCTTTGTATGCTCTTTGCCATTCATGACGCTTACAAAAACCTTCTACCCTTTCTACTAGTACCCGACCATACCAAGTACGGTCAAAAATAGTAATATGTCCTGCTTTAGGAATACTGCGCCAAAATCGCCAAAGATAATGATGGGCTTTTTCTTCGCTAGTAGGTGCAGCAACAGGTATTACAGCGTAACCTCGCGGGTCAAGATTTTCCGTTAAGCGTTTAATATTTCCGCCCTTACCAGCAGCATCCCAACCTTCATAAGTAATAATTACTGGTATTCGGTAACGGTGGATCTCATGTTCTAATGCTCGAAGTTTTTCTTGCAATGTTTTTACTTGTTCTTGATATTCTTCTCTAAGTAACCTCTTTGTTAAATCTGTAGTTTTTAAGACTGAATCTGCCACCACAACATCAGGCAAATAAGAAGCTTTTTCTGGCTGAGAAAGGTTTTGTTTAGCTTCTACCAATAATTTATTTTGTTCCTGTAAATTAATTGCTTGCTCAATTGCACCTATTAAAGTTTGAAAAATTTTAACCCGCCCATATCGCTTGTCATGATTTTTAACTATTGTCCAAGAAGCATCTGGTGTGCTGGTACGTGCTAACATCTCTTCAACTGCAACTAAATAATCATCATATTTTTTATGTTGTTGCCAATCTTGTTTAGTTATTTTCCAAGACTCTGCTGGATTTTTTTCTATTTTCTTAAATCTTTTATATTGTTCTTCTTTATCAATATGTATCCAAAATTTTACTAAAACCATTCCATCATCTGTTAGCTGACGCTCAAAATTAAGAATTTCTTCATAAGATTCTTTCCATGCTTTTTTTCCTATTAATTTTTCTACTCTATCAATCAATACCCGACCATACCAGGAACGATCAAAGATATTTATAGCTCCTCGTGCTGGTAATTTTGTCCAAAACCTCCAAAGAAAAGGATGATAAAGCTCTTCTTGTGTAGGTAAATTAATTGACCAAACCTTAAATCCTCTTGGATCTAATGGCTGCATTAAACTATTAATAAGTGTCCCTTTGCCAGCAGCATCCCAGCCTTCAAAAACAACTACAACTGGAATAGCTTTATTTCTAGCTTCTCGTTGTAACTCGCTTAATCTAGCTTCTAATTGAGGAAAAATTATATCGTAAGTTTCTTTAGCAATAGTTTGATCAAGTACTGTTTCCAACATAGCAGGTAAACTCCTTAAAAAATAGGCTTTGGGGGGTTATTTTTGGGAAAGTAACAGCGGTAGAGTTTAATTAAATATATATAAGCATTACTATCTAGTAATAACCTCAATATCTGGCAACCAATAGATTCTACCACCATTAGCAACTTTTTTTAACCCTAATGAAGGCAGCTTATCTTCCGTTACTCCTAGATAAGTAAAATGTGGTTGGTCAGAAACAACGGTTTGAAACCATCCATGTTGTGCTAAAATTGTCCTTATTTGTTGATTATTATGCTCTTTAACATCTAAAGCTAGTAAAGAAATATGTTGTGAAGTACCAACAGCAGCAACAGAATATAAAATAGATTTATCTAGACTTTTACTAAAATAAAATCCTTTTGCTTCTAATTTAAGAATTTCTGGAATTTGATCTTTAGGGGAAAGTTTCCTAATTGTTTCTACTTCGGTAGCAGAAATATGTTTTTGCCTAAGATGAAAACTTAGGCCCGGATCAACGCGGCTTCGCCACAATTTAGCTGTATCTTCATAGCTACGTGCCGCAGCCGTAGAACCATTTGGACTAATAGTTAATTTTGACTCCTTAGCTGTCACTTGTGCAGCTAACAAAGCTTTCATTGCTACGCTTTGCAATTCTATAGAAATACCACTTAAAGTTTTCTTTTCTGATTTGACGCTAGCTTGCCATTTATTTACAGCTTCAGCATCAGGAAAAATTATATAGGCAGGAACTATTGCTTGATTTTGTGCAGTAAAGACTGCTCCATAATCAGCAAGTATACGCATAGCAATTTTATCTTTTACATCATAACTGATTTTATTTTTTTGGAGTATTTTTTCAAAGTTAGGACTAATTTTATAACCAAATATTTTGTCTTCATTAGCAAAAACCTGTGCTAATGCTACTAAAATCAATAATATAAAAACCAAATATTTTTTTTGCATTTTATATCTTATAAAAGTTAAAATAACCTTTTCCTAAAGGTTTTATGTTTAGTTAAAAAGCTTAAAACCTATACAAATATCTTTTTCTTACTTTCACAACTTAAAATCTATTATGAAACTTAAATTTCTACAACCTCTTGTTGATGCTATTAATTTTAATCAACAAAATTCTGTTTCTTCAAAAAAAAATAATCAAAATATATTAATTATTTTAGTTATAGTTTTAACAGGTTTAGTTTGTTTTTCAAATAGTTTATTAGGTGAATTTATTTCTGATGATCATAGTTTGATAGTAGAAAAATACAATATTAAGTCTTTATCATTTATACCAGATCTATTCTTTGAACCTTATTTTAATAAAAATGATAAGGCAGGAGGTTATCGACCTATAACCAATGTATCTTATGCCTTAAATTATGCAGTAAATGGTTTAGATCCTTATGGTTATCATTTAGTTAATATAATACTTCATATTATAAATTGTTTGTTAATTTATTGGTTATGTAATTTCTATTGTAAAAATATATTTATATCTTTATTTACTTCTTTACTCTTTGCTATTCATCCAGTACATTCTGAAGCTGTAGCCGCTATATATGGTAGACCAGAACTTTTATGCACCTTCTTTATACTAATTGCTTGGATGTTTTATACAAAGTCTATAGAAAATAAATACTTTTATATTTTATCATTAATTACTTATTTTCTCTCTCTCTTCTCTAAAGAAAATGGAATTATTTTTATTGGTATTTTATTTTTAGTACAATTTTGTACAGAATCAACTTGGATAAAAAGGCTAAAACCCAATAGTAAATTAATAGGCTATATTTTAATTACAATTCCTTTCTTAATACTACGTAGCTATGTAGTTAAGGCTATAGGAGTACCTACTTCAGAACAAGCACAATTTTTTGCTGGTGACAGTATTTTTACTCGAATTTACACAATGAGTTTAGGATATTTGATGTATTTTAAGATTTTAGCTTGGCCTAAAGATTTACTTACAATATATACCTATACAACTATCCCTAAACAAACTTCTCTTTCTTTATCCGTAATACTCGCTCTATTAATAATATTTACTATTATTTTAATAGGTATTTGGCAAGTAAATAAAAGACCTCTTTTAGCTTTTTCTTTATTATTTTTCTTTATTGTTACTAGTGTAATATCAAATATAGTTTTCCCTATTGGTATCTTGATTGCAGAAAGAGTTATATATTTAGCTTCTCTTTCTATTTGTTTACTTTTTGCTATTACTCTATATTGGTTTTATCAATTAGGTTGGAAAAAATTATCTATTATATTATCTATTTTTATTCTATTACTATCTTCTGTACGAACTTATTTTCGTAACCAAGATTTTCTTACAGATATATCTGTATTAAATTCCGCAGCCAAATATGACAATAAATTAGTATTTCATAGGTTTTTCTTAGGTCTAGCATATCAAAGAAAAGGAGACCTTGCTAAAGCAGAGGAATGTTTTAAGGCTGTTATTGCCTCTGACCCTAGCTATCTCTCTGTTTGTGGAATATTAGCAACAATTTTTATAGATCAGGGACGTATTGAAGAAGCATTGCCTTTAATAAATCAAGAACTCTCTTTAGTTCCTAACTCTGTAATTGGGCATGTAACAATGGGTAGGGTATATAACTTAAAACAAGATTATAAAAAAGCGTCCGAGTTTTTTCTTTTAGCTATTAAATATTCTGCTCCAGATCCAGGTTTAGAATATGAAACTGCTTTAATGTTGGAAAAAGCAGAAGATTTTGAACAAGCAGCTATACGAATGAAAAAAGCAATTGAGTTAAACCCTACTTTTATAGACGCGCTTATAGGCTTAGCAAATATCTTACATAAACAAAATCGTTATGATGAGGCTATTTCTGTATTAGATAAAGCTCTATCACTTGATTCTAAAAATGCAGAAATTTATAGTCTTTATGGTGCTAATTTATTATTTCAAAATAAATTATGTGAAGCCAAAGATTTTTTAATCAAATCTATTTCCCTAAATAATAATTTAGCACAAACTCATTACAATTTAGGATTAGTTTATATTGAAATGAATCTTTTTTCACAAGCTCGCTATGAACTTTTACTAGCACTTCAACTTAACCCATTACAAAAGAATCTTAAAGAAGAAATTGCTTCTCTTAATAAGAAAATACCTGATAAAGCTGTTGAATGCCCTAAATAAGATATTATTTTAGAATATGGGAAGTTTACTTTTTTTCTTTCTTTCCTTGTAATTCTTCTATTTCAACACTTACTAACTCACCCTTAAAAGTTCTTACAAAAGCATCAACAAGCGGATGTTCTGAAGCTTGTTTAAGTAACTGTTGTTTTTTTTGCTCTTCTAAATTTTCTTCTTTACTATCTCCAGCTATTTTAGCTTCAATTTTTAGTATTCGACCCAAAGCTGTCTTAGCAGCATCCAACAAAGTTTCACGGTTTTCTTTACTGTTTATCATTTGTTGGGAAACTTTGGCTTTTTGATTAAAATTTATTTTTAATGTATCGTCCACTAGTTCTAATGCACCTTGTTCTAATGCACTTAAAAGCATCCATTTACGGCGCTCTTCAAGTTCTTTTTTAATTAGCTCTATTGGATCTCCAGTTACAACTTTTGGTGCTGTTATGTTTTCAGTAATTGATTCTATTATATTTGGCTTTGTTTCATTTATTTCTATAGGCTTATTTGCTTTTGTAGTTTCACTTTCAACTTGAGTAGCATTTTTGAAACCTTGAATAGGACTATCTTTAACAGGTGCTTTTTTAGTTTTGCTAATAGGAAGTTTACTAGTAATGTCTGTAACATTTTCAACAGGCTTGAGTGGAGAAGTAGGAGTAGAAATAGTAGGAATATTTAGGCTTCTGCTGATTGGTTCAGTAGGTCTTACTTCCTTGTTAATGTTAGAAAAAGTTTGGCTTATTTGGTTTGCAGGTTGTCCATTTATAATTTTTTCTTCTAATGCTTTTAGCCAAAAAACTATTTCTTCTAAACTTTGTAATTTAGTTAATTGTGCTAGTTTAATTAATCCTATCTCTAAATGAAATCTTGGCTGGGTACTTGTTTTTATTTCTTGTTCTAAATTAGCTAATAAGTTAAAAAACCTTACTAAATCTTGATTAGAAAAATATTCTGCTTGCTCTTTATAACTTGCTAGCTCACTTTTCATTATTGGCAAAATTTCTTGGTCATAGCCAACTGTCTTTAACATCAATAAATTACGAAAATGTACCATTAGATCTCGACAAAATTGGCGCAAGTCATAACCTGTTGCTGTAATATCTGATACTAAGCGTATCAACTTTTCTTCATTACGATTAGCAACTGCTAAAGTAAAGTCTGCTAAAACTTGCTGATTAATAATTCCTAACGCGCTACGAATATCTGATTCTGTAATCTCTGTTCCAGCAAAGCTAATTACTTGATCAAAAGCAGATTGAGCATCCCTCATACTACCTTGACCAGCAAAAGCAATCATCATCAAAGCATCATCGCTAATTGCAATACTTTCAGCATCAGCTATTATTCGTAATCGTTTTGCAATTGCTTCGGCTGCAATGGTCTTAAATTCAAAATGCTGACAGCGAGAAAGTATTGTTTGGGGTAGTTTATGTAGTTCTGTAGTAGCAAGAATAAAAACAATATGTTTAGGAGGTTCTTCTAGTGTTTTTAATAAGGCATTAAAAGCACTAATAGAAAGCATATGAACTTCATCAATAATAAAAATCTTACAGCGATCTCGTGCAGGATTAATAGCAATGGTATTAATAATTACATCTCGAACATTATCAACACCAGTGTTTGAAGCAGCATCAATTTCTAGTACATCAATAGCGTTACCTGCTGTAATTTCTTGACAAGAAGAACAATTACCACAAGGTTTAGCACTTAAGCCTTCAAAACAATTAATTGCTTTAGCTAAGATTCTAGCTGTAGTAGTTTTTCCACATCCACGTGGCCCAGAAAAAATAAAGGCATGGTGGAGTCGCTGCATTTGAATTGAGTTTTGTAGAGTACGGGTAATTGCTTCTTGACCTGTTACTTCTTCAAAGGTTTGTGGTCGCCATTTTCTTGCAATTACTTGGTAAGACATAATGCTTTTGAAAAGTTTAGCAGAGTAGAAAAAGTGGGTAAAAATAAAAACTGTTTGACCGGGCCCCGGTTGAACGGCAACACACGACTACACAGTACCGTTGCTACGTTCCCGTCCTGGCGGGGTTCCTGTTTCGCCGTTGTACCGCGCCGGAGCCCGATCAAACAGTTCTTATTTCAAAGAAAATTTTTATTTACTACTAACGGAGAGGGCGGGATTCGAACCCGCGATACGCGTTAGCGTATGCACGCCTTCCAAGCGTGTGGTTTTAACCACTCACCCACCTCTCCGAAGATATCACACTTGGGAGCTTATTGCAAAATCGTTTTAGCAGATTCTTAGCAGATTTTCAGCAGAAAATCTTAGCTGCTTTCCATCAGATTTTTACTAATAACTTTTTCTGACGGAGGGAGGGGGACTCGAACCCCCAAGCGATTTCTCGCGCCGGTTTTCGAAACCGGTGCCTTACCATTAGACTACCCCTCCTAATTTATAAGGCCCTATCTTCTAGCACGAAAAAATTTTTGCATAATCGCTCGGCACTCTTCTTCAAGAATTTTACTAGTAACACTAACTTGATGATTTAACTTACTACTACTGCAAAGTTGAAAAACAGAGTCAATTGCACCTGCTTTTAAGTCTGCCGCACCATAAACTAAACGAGATACTCGCGCCCAGATCATCGCCCCAGCACACATTGAGCAAGGTTCAATAGTAGTATAAAGCGTAGTATTTAATAAACGATAGTTATCAAGCTTTTTAGATGCTTCTCTTAGCACAATCATTTCTGCATGTGCTGTTGGGTCAACATCTAAACGAGTACGATTATATCCAATTGCTATTACTTGTTGTTCAAAGACCAGCACTGCTCCAATAGGCACTTCATTTAGTAAATAAGCTGTTTGAGCAGCTTCTAATGCTAAGTGCATAAAAACTAAATCTTGTTTTTTTAAGTTGTCAAAACTTTGATTGTTCAAGCTTTAATTTTGGCTTAGGGCAAATGCGAATCGGCATAATATCTTTTATAACTTAAAGCTGTCAAGTAGATTTAAGCCGAATTTATTTCTTTTCTGGTGAAAATCTGGTGATTTTGGTTTCTTGTAACATCATCAAAGCCCAATAAGTGCCACCTGAAACAAAAAAGCCTACAAACCAAGCATAATCATAAAGTGGAGCTAAAGGTTTTATTACTATTCCGCCCCAGGCCAGGCCGCAGCCTAGCAAAGTAGCCACTATTGCTGCAATATTCCAGCCGCCTATATAGCGGTATATACCTTGGGAAAGGTAAAGATCTGGCACTTCTAAATGTTTTCTTCTAATTAGCCAATAGTCTGCAATCATTACCCCTGCAATAGATCCTAGTCCGCCAGAATAGCCAACCAACCAAGTAAAAATATAACCTGATGGATCTGCTAATAATTTCCAGGGCATCATTAAAATTCCAATAATTCCTGTTAATAATCCTCCTCGTTGGAAAGTAATCCACTTAGGAAAAGCATTAGCAAAATCGTTTGCTGGTGAAACTACATTAGCAGCAATATTTACTGATAATGTAGCAATTACTACTGTAAACATTGAAACTGCAACAATTACAGGCTGAGTAAATTCACCAATTAAGATAACTGGATCCCAAATCACTTTTCCATAAATAATTGCAGAGGCAGAAGTAATAATTACACCCATAGCAGCAAAGACTGTCATAGTAGAAGGAAGAGCCACGACTTGCCCAACCATTTGTTCGCGCTGGCTTCGTCCAAAGCGAGTAAAATCTGGCATATTTAGCGAAAGTGTAGCCCAATAACCTATCATCGCAGTTAAAGAAGGGATAAAAACTGGTAGGAAATCTCTTAAACTCTTAAATTTGCCGCTATCCTGCATAATTGCACCTAAGCCTTGAGCTTTCCAAATCGCCCAAATCATTAGAAAAAGAGCCATTACTAAAACAAATGGTGCAGCCCAATTTTCTACATGCTTAAGTAAATTCATTCCCTTATAGACAATAAAAATATTTAATGCCCAAAATAGCAGAAAAGAAATATATTCGGTTGGAGTATAACCAGCAATAATGGCAGGACTCTGTATTTTATCGCCTAAGAGCGTAGTCCAACTTGGCATAAGTGTACGGAAAAATACTTGTAAAGCTTGTCCACCAATCCAGGCCTGGATACCAAACCAACCACAAGCAACTATAGCCCTCATTAAAGCTGGAAGGTTTGATCCAAGCGTTCCATAACTAGCACGAGCAAAAACTGGAAAAGGAATTCCATATTTAGTACCAGGATGAGAATTAAGTAAAATTGGGACTAGTACTATTATATTACCAAGTAAAATAGTAACTAAAGCTTGCCACCAATTCATTCCCGCGCTAATTAGCCCTGAAGCAAGCATATAGGTAGGAATACAATGCGCCATACTGATCCAAAGGGCGGCAAAATTATAAGTCGTCCAATCGCGTTTTTTTACTGGTACAGGTGCAAGATCCTCATTCCAAAGTGAGCTATGAGAAACATCTTCCTTCATTTCATATAATTCTTCTTTATCTGAATCTGACGAAATTGGCATAGACGACATTTTATTGATCCCTTTCCTTATGCTAATAATTATTAGTAATATTTGACTAATTCTAAGACTGATATTAAAGCTTTTAAGGCTTCTTGATCTGTTCTGTTTGACAGTTCCCAGGCTTGCTCAAATTCATCTATTGCTGCTGTCCAATTCTCCACACTAACATAAGCATGACCAGCACAATAATGCAAAATAGCAACATCTTTTAATTCTTCATCCATTGCTTCATACTGTTCTAATATTGATAACATTTTATTTATTAAATCTTTTTTCTCTATTTTTCTTAAATTTCTTACGTCTTCTAATCTACTTAATTCATTATCTATTGCAAAAGCTGTCTTTCTTTGTTTAGTAGACATTATATTATATAAAGTATTTATACTAGCTTCTGTATATTGATCCATAGCTATTCTATAATGTTTATATGCTTCTTCTACTTGATTATTTAAGCTTAATGCAATAGCTAGATTTTCATGTGCCAAAGCATAATAATTTTTGCGAGTTTCAACAGCTTTTTTATAGCTATCTATAGCTTGCGTTAGCATATTTCTAATATTTGTTCGTGTTTGCAAGATATAAGTGTTGCCTAAATCTAAATAAGCTTCTGCAAAATCTGTCTTTTGCTTAACTGCTAGTAAAAATTCTTGTTCAGCATCCAAATAATTCCCTTGCCTAAAATAAATTCTAGCTAAGTTATAGTGTGCTAAAGGGTAATTGCCTTTTCCTTTTTCAATTGCTATTGAAATATTTTTTTTAGCTTCGTCTAGGTTTCCTTCTACTTCATAAATTAAAGCTAAATTATTATAAGCTTCTGCAAAGTCTTCTCTTAAACTTATTGCTTGTTTATAAGCATTTATGGCTTTCTCAAAATTTCCCTGATGAGCATAAGCTATTGCTAAATTGTAATTTATTGAAGCAAGATTTCTTTTTTCTTTTATGTTTTCAGCTTTTGTTGCAGCTATCAATTTTTCATAATGGCTTGTTGATTCAGCAATTTGCCCACTGCGATAAAGTGCAACACCTAAATTTATTTGCCCTTCCCTATCATTAGGATCAAGACTTAAGCCTAAGTTAATTTCTTTGATAGCTTCATCATATTTTTCTAAATCTAAAAAAGCAGTACCTAACCCTAAATGTGCGCTAGCTGATTTATTATTACTTAAAACTTTTTGGTAAATTTCTACTGCTTTTTCAGTTTGTTTATCTTCAACTAATTTATCGGCTCTTGCTATTAATTGTTCTGGGCCAGCAACCGTCTTTTGGACACTTACACGTTTTACTTTCTCTAAAGAAGCCTCTCCAACTTGTTGAACTCCATAGCGTTTTGCAGGTGAAAAATCCTTTGTTGGCATATAACGTAAACTTGGACTAGATGAATTTGCTCCAAAACGTTTACTTGGATCTTGAATAAAAGATAAAAAGTTTTGGGTTTGAGCTATCGTGCTAGTAGAAAATATTAAACTTAAAAGAATTGCGCTAAGTAAACTTTTTTTAGCCTTTATCAAACTTTTTTTAAGCATACTTCTAAACTCACTTAGATTTCTAAGACCTTAAGATTAAAGATTTTTAGTGGGGTGTGTAATTATAATACAGTAAGGTTAAATTTACAGATTTAAAAATATAGCCCAGCCCTAAAGAACTAGGCTATTACAAAATGCCCTTACAGGGCATTAAGGTTTTAATACTTCTTTAGAATCAATAACTTACAAAACCAATCTCATTACTATAAACATATCTACTTAACTAATTCTAAATATTGCGCTTGAAACCATTCAGCAGTTTGTTTTAACCCAGTTTGAAAATCTACTTTAGGAATATATTTAATTAATTCTTTTGCTTTACTAATATCTGCATAGGAATCTTTTACATCCCCTGGTCTTGACTCAGCAAAATTTACTTTTAATGAAGTATTTAATATATTGGCTAATTTTTCGCCAACAGATAAAATTGAGTAATAGCCGCTACAAGCTATATTTAAGGCTGTTGCAGCCGTCTCTTTTGGTGCTGTCATTGCTAGTAAATTTGCTGCAACAACATTTTCTATAAAAGTAAAATCTCTAGTTTGACTGCCATCTCCAAAAATAGTTATAGACTCTCCTTTAAGTAAAGCCGTAACAAACTTAGGAATTACAGCAGCATATTGAGAATGTTCATCTTGGCGAGGGCCAAAGACATTAAAATAGCGTAAACTCACAGTTTCAAAACCATAAAGCGAACTAAAAAGCTGACAATAAATTTCACCTGATAATTTAGATAACGCATATGGCGAACGTGGCGAGGGAGGCATAGTTTCTATTTTTGGTAAGGTTGGAGTATTGCCATAAACTGAAGAACTAGAAGCATAAACCAAGCGTTGTACTCCTGCATCTCGCGCAGCAAGCAAAAGCTTTAATGTTCCTGTACTATTACATTCATGTGTGGTAAGCGGGTCATCAATTGAACGTGGAACTGAACCTAAAGCAGCTTGATGAAGTACAAAATCAACGCCTAAAACAGCTTTTTTTATAGCCTCTTCGTCTCTAATGTCTCCTGTTATTAGTTCAATATCCGAAAGAACACTAGATAAGTTCCCTTTTTTACCTGTAGTAAAATTATCTAATACTTTTACTTTATAATTTTTAGCTAATAAACCATCTACTAAGTGGCTACCAATAAACCCAGCACCACCAGTAACTAGCACTTTTTCGCCTGCCATTGTAAGTCTTTATCTCCTTGACTTATTAAATTCTGGATAATAATCTGCTTAGTGCAATGATACAAGACAAACGCGAGCAACATAAACAAAGCAAAAATAAAATAATTAAAGCTGGTAAAAGAGTATTACGAATGGAAGCGGTAGCACTCCACCAGGTAGAATCTTTGCTAGGCCAAGAATTTGCCTTAGCAGTAGAAAAAATAGCCGACTGTCCAAGCAAAATTATTTGTTCTGGTATGGGTAAAGCTGGATTAATCGCTCAAAAAATAGCTTCAACTTTTGCATCTACTGGCATTCCAGCATTTTTTCTTCATCCTTCTGAAGCATTGCACGGTGATTTAGGCATGGCTGGTAGTGGAGATGTAGCATTAATTTTCTCTAATTCAGGAGAAAGTGAAGAAATTATTCGCCTTCTGCCTCATCTACGTACTCGTCAAGTTTTTTGTATCGCACTAACAGCCCAGCAAACTTCTTCGCTAGGTCGTGGCTGTGAACTAGTCGTAGAAATAGGTATTTTAGAAGAAGCCTGCCCTTTGCAACTTGCCCCTTCTAGCTCAACAACTGCCCTGCTTGCTCTAGGTGATGCTCTAGCACTTACCGTTTTAGAATTACGAGGCTTTACAACTTATGAATATGCTCGACTTCATCCCGGCGGTAGCCTAGGAAAACTTGTTAGCCAAGCCCAAGAGCTTATGCGAACTGGTTCACGTTGCCCAATTGTTTCACCAGAAACTACTGTTAAAGAAACAATTATAGCTATAAGTCGCGCCCGTGCTGGTTTAGCAATTGTCGCTGATAAAACTGGAAAACGTCTTGGAATTTTTACTGATGGTGATTTCCGTCGTCACTGGGAAGAAAATGACAATATTGCTAATGTTATGGTTGGTGAGGTTATGACCAAACCTGGTCTAGCTATTAAAACAGGAACTTTAGTTAGAGATGCAAAGAATTTAATGGCTGAGCGTCATATCAACGCCTTACCCGTGCTAGATTCAGAAGATTACGTACTAGGTTTATTAGATCTGCAAGATATTATCTAACATGTTATCAGACATAGATTTAAGTAATGGAATTAGTATCAAGTTTTGTCGTTCTGACCTTGGAATAGATTACCCACTTTTTTATACAAGTTTAGGGGAGCATCACAGTTTTGAGTTAGCAGAGGAAAAAATCAATTTACCATTAGATATAATTGGCTTTAATGCTAAACCTAATAGTTGGATAGTGTTGGAGTTAATGACACAAATAAATTTTTTAATTGCTAATGTTGGAGATTACCTAGCGGTAAGACGCACTAATCAGGTACGTAATGGACAAATTGCTATTATTAAGCACGAAGAAAAGGTATTAATTAGACGTATTTTTGCTAGTGGTGAAGGATTAGTTTTACGTCCGCTAGATAAGCAAGCTGATTTACTTGTTTTGCCTTCAGCAATAGACATTCGTGGGACAATCGAAGGTTTAGCAATTGAAAAATGTTGGTATAAAATTTCGACTAGCGAGAAACTTCCTGCACGTTAGAAACCAAAGAAAAATTAGGGTTTTTCTTACGTCGCCAAATAAAACCATCTAAAACATAATGTGTAATTTGAGGCAGGGCTAACAGTGGGACTAAAATAATCTTAAACTCATCCAAATCCCAACCTTGACCAAAAAACCAGCTACGGTCATGCCAAACGCCTCTATCCCAAATCATTTCTTCCACATAGGCTAAGGCCCAAAGCAAAGTTAAAAAGCCTAGCGGCCCATCTGAAAACAATCGATATATTCCTTTTTGGTGTTGTTCGTCCAAGCGTTGACGACCATACCAATAAACTAAAGCTAGATAAGGTACTCCATGAATAATTACATTTGTTACAGTAAAAGCATAATCTGAGTTATAACCAATAATTCCAACATACCAACAAATTGCAGTTGTAACTAAGACAATATCTTTGCCTGGATTCCAATGATTTTTACCTAAGCCCAAATAAAGAGTTTTAGCAAAATAAGCTATTAGCGATATGTAATAAATTGGTAGCGCGACAGTTTGAACAATTTGAGGAATAGCAATAAAGTCATCGGTTAAAAACCACCAAAAAAGACGAGGTAAGTTAGTATGCCAATAAATTAGAGGGTAAATTGTAGCCATATAAACAGCAACGCTATCAATCCACCAAGTTAGTTTGTTAGTTTCACCACAGCGGGCCCGGTAAAGTGCTACCCACCCATATTGTTGACGGACAAAGTGAAAAACTGCTAGATAGGCTAGAACACGCCAAAAGGTTAATTCACCTTGTGAATAAAGCATAATTCCTGCAACCAAAGCTAAAGTAGGGACAAGCACATATAGCCAAGGTCGTCGTTTTAGCTCATCAGAATCTAAATAAACACGAAATCCTGTTGAATAAACATGAGCAACATCAATAAATAAGACCGCTGGAATCCAAGCCCAATCAGGGGTTGAGCCATTTAATAAACCTACTCGCGCACCTATCCAAAGCGCGAGTAGTGAGACTACTGCACTACCTAAAAACACAGCTAAATCTACACGAGGAGAAAAAAGCCACCAATTTTGCTTTAATGTGCTACTCATTTTAAGAATCTAATCCGTTAAGAAAACTCTATAGAAATTATTCTTGAGCTACAAACTTTTTATTTACAACATTCTCCAAATTCAATTATAAAGTCAACAAATCTTTTTCCCTGTTCTATTTGCCACAAGTTAAACTCTTGAGTAGAATTTACTTAAGACGCAAATTACTTTTAGTAAATATCCCTAGTACATAAATTATGAGTGACCATTGTATCTTAATTGTTGATGATGATATTGCAACTTTGAAAATACTTGAGAAAGCATTTCAAAGTTTAGATTGTCAGATACTTACTGCTCAAAATGGACAGCAAGCATTAAACTTATGCCTACAAAATACCCCTAGTTTAATTATTTCTGACTGGCATATGCCTATACTTAATGGAATCGATTTATTTTTTCATATTAAAAATTCGTCTGGTTTGCAGCATATCCCTTTTATTTTTATAACTATTTCTGAAGATGAAGAGATAAAAAAAGCTTTGCTAACTACAGGTATAAAAGATTATTGGCGTAAACCTCTTAATCTTATAGAAATAGTCGCTAAAACTAAAACATTTTTAACCAACCTAGATTCCAACCCAAATTTAGTTGACGATAATACTATGCAATTAGTTAGTCTAACAGAAATACAATCCAATGATTCTACAACTAAAGTTCCCGTAATTTTTGAATCCTTAAACTCATTTCCTAAAACTCCTACATCAAATAATTCCATTGATGCCCCTAGTGAAACTTTTCTTTATATTGATAGAATATTGAATAGTAGATATAAACTATTAAATCCTATTGGTCGTGGAGGGATGGGTATTGTCTACAAAGCATATGATTTAGCCAAAAACCAAGAAATTGCATTAAAGCTTTTAAGACGTGAATATATATCCAATATGGTTGAAGTAGAACGTTTTGCACGAGAAGCATCAGCAACTTTACGTATTAATCATCCTAATGTAGTTCAAATTTATGAGTATGGATTGGCTGAATCTGGGCAGGCTTTTATTACTATGGAACTTTTACCAGGCCATTCTTTGACAGCAGAATTAGTTCAACATGGCTTTATCTCTTCTCAGAGAAAAGCAGTAAAAATAATGAGGCAAATCTGTCTAGGCGTTTTGGCTGCTCATAAACAAGGCGTAATACATAGAGACTTAAAACCAGCTAATATATTTTTATTAAACCCAATGGATGATGCACCTAGAATAAAAGTGTTAGATTTTGGAATCGCTTTTTTACAAAGCAAACAAGAAAATTTTGTTGTTAGCCTTCAACGTTTGACCGATCCTAACATCATTGTTGGAACACCAGAATATATGTCCCCTGAGCAAATACAAAAACTTTCCATAAATGAGAAAAGCGATATATATTCATTGGGGGTAGTTTTTTATGAACTCTTAACAGGTGATTTACCCTTTTTAGGTAATCAAATGCAAATATTAATTGCACAAGTCAGCAAAACACCCACACATATTAGCAAAATGGTTGAAATCAACCCCAAATTAGCTGATTTGATAATGGCAATGCTAGAAAAAAACCCTGAACAGCGTCCTAGTTTAGAAAGTATAGCTAATAAGCTAGAACTCTATTTCTAAGAATAAAATACAAACCTATAAGAAAAAATACAGATGAAAAACCTTTGAATTTTTATTGGTATCTTGTCAACATCTTTTGAAGTTGTTCTAAATTAATAGGTTTACTGATGTAATCATCCATGCCTGCTGCCAAACACTGTTCTTTATCTCCTTCTACTGCACCCGCTGTCATTGCAACAATTTTTGGTCTAACTTTTAAGTCTATAGTCTTAATGATTTCTTCTGTAGTTGTTAGTCCATCCATTTCTGGCATTTGTATATCCATTAAAATAATATCATATTGTTTTTCTTTCAATACTTGTAAAACTTCTATACCATTATTTACTATGTCTATAGAATATCCTAATTTTTCTAATAATTTTTTAGCTATCTTTTGATTAATAATATTATCTTCCGCTAATAATATTTTTAATGGTTTAGTATTTTCAGATATTTTTTCTATTGTTAGTTTATTAATACTTTTTTCTTCTAACAAATTTTTATCAAAATAATTCACTAAAATACTATATAATTGCGTGGGTTTTATTGGCTTAGTAATCTTAATTATCTGTTTATAATTTACAGCTATATTTTTGATTTCAACAACAGAAGTTATTAACAAAATAGGTGTTTTTTCCTTATTTATTTCATTTATTGAATCAAGTATTTTTTCTATGTCCCTGGATGCTTCCAAAATAACAAAGCCTATTTTTTCTTCGCTATTAAAGGTATTAAGTAATTCTGAAATATCTTTTAACTGTTTTACTTTTAATCCCCAAGTATTTAAATTAGTTGTTATAAACTGTTGGTTTTGGTCATTATTTATTAACACTAAGGTATTTTTATTTATCAAACTTTTATTTTCTTGATAGAGGTAATCATATTTTGTATTGCTAGCTTTTTTAGCTAGTATAGTAAAATGTGCTGTAGTTCCTTGTTTTTCAACACTTTCTAAAAAAATTTTTCCTCCCATTTGTTCAGAAAGTTTTCTACTAATTGCTAGTCCTAAACCTGTACCGCCATAAATTCTAGTAGTAGATTTATCTGCTTGACTAAAAGCTTGAAATAGCTGAGAAATTTTTTCTTTAGCAATACCAATACCACTATCTTTAACACTAAAGTTTATTTGATAAAGGTTATTTTCTTGTTCAATAGATGAAATTTTAAGGATAATCTCCCCTTTTTCAGTAAATTTTGTAGCATTACTTAATAAGTTTATTAAAATTTGCTTTAATCTAGTTACATCTCCATAAATAAAATTAGGCACTGTATTATCATAAATGTAAATTAAATTTATACTTTTTTCAGCACATTTTTGAGAAATTAAATCTAAAGTTTCCTCAACAGCATTGCGTAAATCAAAATCAATATTTTCTATTTCTAAATTACCAGATTCTATTTTTGAAAAATCTAAAATATCATTGATCAAAGCAAGTAAAGACTCCCCACTAATTTGTATGGTTTTTAGTAAATCTTGCTGTTCTGAGTCAAGTTTAGTGTTGAGAAGTAAAGTAGTTGCACCTATTACAGCATTCATAGGTGTGCGAATTTCATGGCTCATTGTTGCTAAAAATATACTTTTTGCTTGATTAGCCTTTTTTTCCCGTTGTTCAGAAACTAATAAATTTTCTGTTCTTTCCTGCACTCTTTCTTCTAATGTTAGGTAAAGTTTTTCTAAATAACTCTTAATTTTAACTGCAATATAAAAAGACATTGTAAGAAAAAATCCTATGCCACAAGTACTATCAACTACAGCCATTGTTAAACTACTATATTGACCTTTTAATTGCAAAGTTATCCCAAATGCTAAATCTACTAATAAAAATATTAAAGCTGAAGTAAATATCCAAATATATGGTGTTTTTTCTTTATAAGATCTTTTAATGGCTACAAATAGCTCCACTAGTAAAATTACAGCAACAATGAAAAATATTATTATACATGTTTGGTAAATAAAACTATTAGGTATCAAAGATAGTAATAGTATTGGAACAAATATAGCTAAATGTCGGTATGCTAAAAATCCTCTTTGTAAGATTGCTGTAAGATAATAATATCGAAAAGCTAATACTAAAGGTAATGTCAAAAGATTAATTAATATATTAGCAATAGAATATGTAAGTATACTAGTGTTTATAAAACTAACTGTTATAAGTAATATTTGTTGTATTAAGCCAATAAATAGAAAGATACCATAATATAAATTAATTCTTTCTATAGGATAAACATAAAAAATGATTAGATGAGCAATTAATAATAAAAAGGTAAGAAAAATAAAAATATATTGTAAGTTTAATGATTGATAATAAGTATTTAGTTGAGTTAGTACTTTTTCAGGTGTTAATAATTGGGCAGTAAACCCTTGTCTTAATCCAAAAATGACCACAGCTAAATTAGTAAAATAATTATCTGTTGATGTGTTTATAAAGTAGCGGATTGCTAATACTTGATGTTTCTTTTTAGGAACAAAAAGACAAACATTATTTTTGCTAATCTGATCAGCTTTATTTTCCTCAACTTTGTTATTTGTTAATGCAAACTTTTGAAGTTTTTCCCCATCCATATAAACTTCTATTGCTCCAACTTGATTAACTAAAAGAGCAATATTTTTGGACATTAACAAATCTTGACTAAATTCCAAATGTAGACGAAACCAACAGTAACCTTGCTGATTAAGGTGCTTTTCTTTGATTAGAGGAAAAGAACCCTTGGCCCAATTACTATCATCATATGTAGGTGTGGCCCATTGCAAATTATCTCCTAATTGATATGACCAATTTTCTAGTAAAGTAGATTTTTCTAGATCTTCAACACTCACAACTACTTTTTCTTCTGCCAAACCAACAACAAAACATATAAATATCAATAAAAAACTTAGCCAAATCTTATAGACAATTGCTTGAAAGGAGAATTTCATAAGTAACCTTTTGTGTTTTTACACAATTAATAAGCAAGCTAATTATCACAAATTATTTATGTTGTTATGCCTAACTACAGCGTAAACTAAGTAATCTGAAATTTTTATTTCTTAAAGCCCCAACGGGGCGATAGATATGTAGCGTAGGGCGCAAGCCCTACGTATGATAATGAGCAATTCCCAAAAGCCCCAACGGGGCGACAGAGTATTTTCTTAGCATTAAAATACTATGTCGCCCTTACAGGGCTTAAAGAGACTTAACTATTATTTCCTAGGGCTTGCGCCCTAGGCTACAGTTATGTCGCCCCTCTGGGGCTTAAGAGTTAAGAATACAAAATTGCTATATTACTTAGTTTACAGAGTAATTATTACTCTGTAAACTAAGTAATCTTATATTCTTTAATCTTAAGCCCAAGCGGGGCGATAGATATGTAGCGTAGGGTTTCAACTCTACGTATTATTTGCTGTAAATAAATAGGGTTTAATAGCAAAATCACCTAGAGTAATTGTAAAGTTATTTTTATCGCCTTTATCAACAAAAGAAATTATTGTTTCACTTGCTAGTGCCACAGCAAGCATTACTAAATTTCTTGCTAATGGGTAATCACAAATATCATCCTGGTTTGGGGATGGGACTTTATAAACTTCATTCCAAATAACTTCTGCATAATCGCCAGCTAAACCAACGTGCAAACAGTTAATTTTAGCTTGCTCGCAGAAATCTTTTACCACTTGACGCGATGGGCTATTATCAAAAACATCAATTACTAGCCTGCTACCATTTAGTAATTTAGTGCAATTATTGGTAGTTAGCTCCTCTGCTCGGCCTTCTACTTTAACCAATAAGGCCCGATAAAGATTATTTGCCAAAGTTTTAGCCTTCTGCGTGCCAATATCTGAGCGATAAAAGGGTTGGGTAGAAAGATTTCGTTCCTCAACCCTATCACGGTCAATAACTTTTAATTGAGTAAAACCAACCCTTGCAAGAGTTTCGCAAAGGTTGGCTCCTAAGGCTCCAGCACCACAAATTGTAATTGGAAATTGCTGGAATTTTTCTATTGTTGTTTGACTGCGATAAAGCTGTTCATGAAAAAATTGTGCTGAAACCATAAATTATTTTTCTGTTTTTACCTTAAAATCAATAAGTTGTTCTGATGTGCTACCTCTACCATTGCCTAGATTTTCACTAGTAATTATCTGCAAAACATAATTACCTGCAACTAATTGTTTACCTAGTTGAAATGCTCCGTTAATTGGCACTGTATCAACACCTTCTGTTAGATCAACTATAATTTCTTTACCTGTAAAAATTTTCTTGTCATCTAAAAATAAATTAGCTTGATATTTTAATGTTGGTTTTGGATTGCCAACACTTCTAACATTATAAGCTTGGTAGGCAAATTTTAATACATCTCCAGCTTTAAATTCTCTAATTACAGATGTTAGCAATGAATTATGATTATCATCTGATTCTTTGCTCTCATTTATTTCTGCCACCTTATTTTTATCTGGAATAGAGCTTTTTTCACTACTAAGAATTATTCCTGAGGTGACTAATTGACCTATGCTGATGTTAGGCACTTCTACATATTGGCTAATAGAACCAAGTTTTTTAGAATTAACGTCACGAATTGCAACACGTAGTTGGTAGGCTCCAGCCTTTTTTGTAGGCACATCTAAAAGATAAACAAATCCTTTATTTAGCATTTGTTCATAAGTTTCACCACGAGCTTTAATGTTATGTGTACGATTTACTTTGTCAACTATTTGACCATCCTCACCATAAGTTATAGCCAAAATATCAAAAGTGGCTTTATTAAAGTCTTCTTCTTTTACAAAGTTAAGTGCTTTAGTATCAATATGTAATACAGCACGGAAAAATTGCCCATTTTTATCTTGGCTATAAAGTGATATAAGTTTTAAGTCAATATCTGCTAGACCAAATGGAGAAAAAATAGCTTCTAGTAACTGATCGCTACGTGATGGAGTAAAAACAGATTCTACAGGCGCAGAATAAAAAGCTTTACGAGTGCGAACAGTAAATTTTTTATCTTTTAGTTTAATTTTTAATTTTCTTAATTCATTAGGCGTATTACTGGATTTTTCTGGAGAATACCCTATTAGGTAATAACCATTTTGATCTTCTAATGCACGCTTAATATTTAGGTTAATATCAACAGAAAAGTCTCCACCTGTAGCATCAGCTAAGATTCTTAATCCATCTTCACTTCTAAGAGAAATGCCTCTGCGCTCTTCTGAGGAATTAGTAATATTACTTTGTAACTGTGAATTGCTGTTTTCAAAAGGGTTAGAAGTGCCAAGATTATCTGCTGCATTTAATCCAAAAAGTCGTGGGCCACGTGTGCTAATTGTATAAATTGATAATGCTGCTCGGTTTGCTTGATCAATCAATTCACCTAAAGCTTTTTGAACCAATGTATTATTAACACTATCTGGATTGCTACTTAAATCATTAAATACTGGGAAACCGTCTGATAAAAGTAAGATAGATTTACGACCAGGCAATGACTTTAAGTTTTGTACTACTAACCTAAGTGTGCCAAGTGAACCAACGGTTATAGATTGGTTTCGGGCATTTTCTATATCTGCAAATGGATTGCCTGCTTGACCTTGTGCTAAGTTAATACTAGGAGTTCTGACACTATTATTGCCGCGCCCAGTCCCATTGCCAATAAGTCCAGCAGGGCCAGCAGGGTCTTTTTGTGTAACAGGATCAAAGTTACTGGTTCCTGCACGCCCATATAAGTTAAATTTTAGCTGATCTATTGATGCTAATAACTGGGTTTTATCGTAGGTAAATTGTTGTAAGATACCATTTCCGCCACCAGTATAAATAATTGCAATTAAATCACCTTCCTGCATTTCTTTGTTAACAAAATCTTTTAATATAGATCGCACATAAGTAGTATTTTCAAAAGAAAGCCCCAAGTCATCTATTACAATGGCAATGGTTCGTCGTGCTTGGTTAAAGGAAAGTTGCGAAAGAGGAACCCTAAGATTTTTAGGCAGTGCTACTTGTGGATTAGTGTTTTTAACCGTAGGTTTGTCTTTTATTGATACATAGGAAAAATTAGTAATTTTTTGTGCTACACCATCTTCTGATATTTCAAAATCTTCTGCTTTTAAGTCTGTGATTTGATTGCCTTTTTTATCTGTAACTACTACATCCATTTGTACTAAATCGGTGGTAATTTTGACTAATGGAGTGTTTTCATCTTGATCATTTGGTAAGACGGGAGGGTTTTGAGAAAACCCTAGTAATGTTATTGATAAAATTAAAGCGATTGTTAGAAAGAAAGTTTTTTTAGTTTTCATAAGCCAATTATCCCTATTATTTTAATTTATTTTTATTCTAATTTAGTTGAGCCTATGGATGTAATGGATAAAACTTAAGTTGTCTTTAATAATAAGCCAATAGAAACTATTAAGAAATACACAATTAACTATAACTATTTACTAATAAAGAAATTACTTAGGATTTTCTTCTTTTCCTTAAATTTCTCTCATCAACTTTTCTGGCTTCTATTCTCTATGTTATGCTAGCCATCGGGGGAATATTATGGCTTACGATGATATAAGAGATTTTATTAAAGCGTTAGAAAAAGCAGGTGAACTAAAACGAATTTCTTTAGAAGTTTCACCACTACTAGAAATTTCTGAAATAACCGACAGAGTTTGTAAAAAAGGTGGCCCAGCACTTTTATTTGAAAAGGTAAAAGGTCATCAAATGCCAGTGCTAATTAATGCTTTTGGCAGTCGCCGACGAATGGAAATAGCTTTAGAAGTTAGTGGTTATAAAGAAATAGCTGATCGAGTTACTGAATTACTAGATTTTAAGTCGCCACAAGGGTTTATTGAAAAAATAAAAATGCTACCTAAATTAGCCGAATTAGGGCGATTTTTTCCAAAAATAGTACGTTCTGGCCCTTGTAAAGAAGTAATACAAAAAGATAACTTTTCTTTATATGATTTACCTGTCCTGCAATGCTGGCCGAGCGATGGAGGCCGATTTATTACTTTACCAATGGTATTTTCACGTAATCCAGTGACAGGGAAACGTAATTGTGGAATGTATCGGATGCAGGTTTTAGATGAACGGACTACGGCTATGCACTGGCAATTACATAAACATGGTGCTAGCCATTTTCGTGAGCATAGCAAACGAAGCAGCCAACCAATGCCAGTTGCAGTAGCAATTGGAAGTGAGCCTATTACAACTTTTGCTGCTACCTTGCCTTTACCTGATGATTTAGATGAAATGTTGTTTGCTGGGTTTTTGCGTTCAAGTGCTGTAGAGATGGTTAAATGTGAAACTAATGATTTAGAAGTACCAGCATCAGCCGAAATTGTGCTAGAAGGCTATGTTGACCCAAATGATATGAGAATAGAAGGGCCTTTTGGCGACCACACCGGATTTTATACCCCAAAAGAACTTTATCCAGCTTTTCATGTGACAGCAATAACTAGACGTAAAGACCCCATTTATTCAACTATAATTGTTGGTCGTCCACCAATGGAAGATTGCTATCTTGGGGAAGCAATTGAACATATCTTTTTGCCCCTTTTCCAACGCCAATTTCCTGAAGTTGTAGATATGCACATGCCTTTTGAAGGGGTATTTCATAATTTAATGATTGTTTCTATTCGCAAAGCTTACCCAGGACATGCTCGTAAGATAATGAGTGCTGTTTGGGGACTAGGCCAAGCAATGTTTACTAAGTGCATTATTGTAGTTGATGAGGGTGTTCCAGTACGTGATCCTAGTTATGTACTTTGGTATGTACTTAATAATATTGATCCTGAACGAGATATACAATTTACTATGGGCCCAATAGATGTACTTGACCATGCTTCTCGATTGCCTGCTTATGGTTCAAAAATGGGAATTGATGCTACTCGTAAATGGGCAGCAGAAGGTTTTACCAGAGACTGGCCCGAGCAACTAGAAATGAGCGAAGAAATTAAAAAATTAGTAGATTCTAAATGGGCAGATTTGAGGTTATAAAAAATTGGCAGACAAAATCTTAATTGTTGATGATAATGATGCAGTACGTAAAATGTTAGTAACTGCATTAAGTAAACACTATAATATTGTAGAAGCTGCATCGGGAGAACAAGCTTTAACAATTGCTGCTCAAGGTGATGTTCGACTAGTATTATTAGATATTATGATGCCCGGTATAGATGGATTGGAAACTTGCTTAAGGCTAAGACGTAATCCTCATAGCTGTCATTCAATTATTGTAATGCTTACAGCAAGGGATAAAGAAGATGATGTAGTTACTGGTTTAAAAATGGGAGCAGACGACTATTTAACTAAGCCAGTTAATTTTTCAGAGCTAAAAGCTAGGATAGATAGCCACTTAAGACGACAATGGAGAGATTTACAAGCTAGCCCATTAACAGGTTTGCCAGGAAATCGTCAAATTCAGCAAATCTTAACTACTAACTTAAAAGCAGGTGTTTCATTTGCAGTTATTTATGCAGATCTAAATAATTTTAAAGCTTACAATGACCGCTATGGTTTTACTGCTGGGGATGAAGTCCTAAATTATACTGCCAGTGTTTTAACTAATGCTGTACAAGAAAAAGGCAATGCTGACACAGATTTTGTAGGCCATATTGGAGGTGATGATTTTATTATTGTTACATCTCAAGAAAGATGTGAAGCAATTTGTCAACTTTCTATTGAACGCTTTGACCATGAAATTAAAGACTTCTATGATGCTAAAGATTTGGCTCGTGGTGGTATAGAGGCAACTGACCGCCAAGGCCATCAAATAGTTGCTCCAATACTTTCTATAGGTTTGGCTGTGGTAATTCATGAAGATAATCGGTTTTCCCACCCTGGGCAAATTTCACAAGTTGCAGCAGAAGTTAAAAAATATGTTAAAAAGCATGAAAAAAGTGCTTATTTAATAGATCGTCGAGCTACTAAGCTAGAGGAAATTGCTAAATGAGTAATGAATTGCTAAGGCAAATAAAATCTATTGATTACCTATTAGATTTACCTACGTCACAGAAGTTAATCGCTATAAGTAGCCGGGATTTTGTGCGGGATACTCTAAGAATCTTACTTACAGATTTAAGAAAGGAAATCCTAGATAATCAATTACCTCAAGATAGTAACTTAATAGAAATTATAGAAAGTGAGTTGCCAGTTTATTGGCAGAGTTTAACTAATAACAGCTTAGAGTCCGTAATTAATGCTACTGGTACTTTACTACATACAAATTTAGGGCGTTCTCCTTTAGCAAAAGAAGCGTTAGAGGAAATAAACAAAATTGCTAGTAGTTATTGTAATTTAGAGTATGACTTGGTGACTGGAAAACGTGGACATCGAGATCAACATTGTGAAGAGTTATTAAAAACTCTACTTGGTTGTGAATCCGCAGTTGTAGTTAATAATAATGCTGCGGCAGTAATGCTAGTTTTAGATGAGCTTGCAAGCGGGGGGGAAGCAATTATTTCTCGTGGAGAGCTAATAGAAATAGGCGGAGCCTTTCGTATCCCTGATGTAATGAAAAAAAGTGGTGCAGTACTGCGCGAAGTTGGGACAACAAACCGGACTCGATTGTCAGATTATGAAACAGCAATTAATGAAAATACTAAAGTTATTTTAAGGGTGCATCCTAGTAATTATCGTATTAGCGGTTTTACAGAAAAACCTAGTCTATCAGAATTAGTTAAGCTATCAGAAAAACATAACTTAGTTTTAATTGAAGATCTTGGAAGTGGTTGCCTAGTGGATTTAACCCCTTATGGTGTTAAAGATGAGCCGACTGCCCAAGCATCTATCACAGCAGGCGTGCATGTAATAACTTTTAGCGGCGACAAAATGTTAGGAGGGCCGCAAGCAGGGATTATTGCTGGTAAAAAAGCCTATATTTCACGTATTCGCCGAAACCCATTACTTAGAGCTTTACGAGTCGATAAGCTTTGTTATGGGGCATTAGCTGCTACTTTAAGGCTTTATCAATTTGGCATAGCGTGGGACAAAATACCACTTCTACAAGCACTTAAGGCTACTGATAAAGAAATAATGACTCGTTCTAAAAACTTCTTGCGACGAGTAAAAAGAAAACTTTCCGCTACAACAACACTAAATTTTAGTTTGCAACCAGGTGGCTCATTAATGGGTGCTGGGTCTGCTCCGGAAGTGCTACTACCTACTACACTTATAGCTATTAAAGACACAAAATTATCAAGTTTAGAGTTAGCTAGTAAATTGCGAACTGCTAAAACACCAGTAATTGCTAGAATTGAAGAAGATAAATTACTGTTAGATTTACGTAGTGTGTTGCCTAGAGATGAGCAATTATTAGAGGAAATAATAGTTAATTTAATATAAAAATTTACTGGACATCTAAGCCAAAATTCCTAAGCTGTTCTACCATTGTTTGACAAACTTCTTGAAGTTTAGTACGAGTTACTAATAAATTAAGTGCTGTGTCCGTATCATGTTTTTTTCTAGCCATTTGACTGGCGGTTTCTAGTTCACCTTGGCAACGTTGGGCTTGTTCTAAAAAATAAACTGTTGCAGGGACGCTATATTGATGTTTTGTTTTTTTCTGCGACATTCCTTCTACAAAAATTACTGCACTTTCTTTTAATTCTGTTAGCAAAGCAATGGCACGACGCACTAACTCATATTGCTGTTTATGCTCAACGGCTACTAAATTACCTAAGGAAATTATTGCAATAACTTCCCAACTACTTAATAGCAATGTAGTTCGGCTAAGTTGTACTACTTCAGCAGATGAACGGCGAGAACGTTGAGACAAAATCTGTGCAAGGTCTTCTATTCGTGCAGTTAGCTGATTTTCCATCGCGCTAACATTTGCATAGTCAAGAACTGTAGAAATAGGGGTTAATTTAGAATCTCGTTCGGCAACTGGTCTAGGTGTGGGTTTTGGCTTTTCTGGCTCAGAGCTTTGAACTTGGCTAGTTGCTGCACGACTTTCTACTACTTCCATTGCATGACGTAACCATTGACCTACTTGGGCTAATTGTTGTAATCGTTGAAAGTTAGTTTGATAATTTTCATTAAGCAAATCCTCTGCTTTTTCTGCCATTCGTTGAGCCGCTTCAACGTTTAATACTCCGTTTTCTCCTAGTTTTCCTATAGAAGTAATCCCAACACTAATTAAATAGTTTGATGTATCCACAATATATTTTCTTTCTGCCTTAAATAATTTAGAAAAACTACTATCTAATGTTTGATTAAGGTCATTGATAACTAAAAGTAGCTGTGGATTCCAATCAATACTACTAAAATGATTTTTTATTCTTCTTACTCTGACTAAGTATTCTCCCATAATTAATTGAGGAAAGGTTTTTAAGGAGTTAATTTCTATAATTAAAGCTTCTAGTTGTTGAATCGCTTCTGTTGCTGCATAGGTTAGTTGATAAAAATCAGGGAATAAATCTACTAAAACTTTGACTTGCTCTTCATCCTCTAGGTTTCTGCATAGCTCTGCTAGGGTTAATTCTAACTTTCCTCGGTCGTCTATTGAATCAGGGCGACGAGTAATTAAAAAGCGAGCTAGTGACATTAAATCTTCATGTGCTAGTAAGTTTTGTCTAATATATTGGCGTAGCCCATAAGGGGTTAAAGTAACGTTAGCTTGTTGCAACCATTGGTCATATTCTTGTAAATAACCTTCAACAGCGGTTAATTTAGCGTTTACAGTAAGTGGATCACCGCTATTAATTAAAGGTTTTAAGGTTTTTAATACACCAAAAATCTTAGTTTCTATAGTGTTTGTTCCAACAGTTACTATATGACCAAGTTTTGATAGAATATCTTGACCATTATGTAGTTGCTTAAAACGCAGAACTAAAGTTTTATATTGTTGATCTAAGGTTGAGTTTTGATTACTACTCATTAATTGATCCTGTATTAACTTGTTAGGAAAGGCATTTTAACAGGTTTTTTCTTGTTATTATAGTATTTCTATCCTAGATTTTTCTTAATGTCAGAGTATTATTAAGATTTTGTAAAGATTGAGGAATAAAATAGTTATGTCAGATGATTGGGCAAAAGAAATAGCAAATAAAATTCGTAAGAATCAGTCAAAAGAAGTTTCTGTTGAGCGAGCAAGTCAAATTGTTAAAGCGGCTGAAGATGCTCGTCAACAAGCCGCAGATATTTTATTTAAGCTATTTATAAATAAAGTAGATGCAGTTTGTAAGCAAATAGAAAAGGCTGAAGGTAAGGGAGGCGGATTGCTAGGATTTTTCCGCCGTCGCTCTTCATCAGATGTGCTTAGTTATGCTGTTAGCCCTGAACAAACTTTTCGTTTTCAAGTTCGTGAAGCTTATGGAACTAGACTAGAAATTGAATATAACCGGGATGGTCAACCTAGTTTAAGGGTCGATGTTGCTACTTATGAGTTAGTTAATGGTGACTATTTACCAATTTTTCGTGATTCTGGAGCTATAGCAGGTGCGCAAATTTGGCAGGAGAAAAAAAGCGAGCGTAAACACCCTGAACTTGTGGCAAGGCTTTTTTTAGTGCTTAGTGCTGCGGCTGTAGAAGAAAAATTAAAAATAAAAGATACTGTTAGATGGGTTTATGAGACTGATAATAAAGTATTTACTGATGAAGATGTGCAAAAATTAATTGAAAATCTAATTGCTTCTGCCTAAAAGGGTTAAGATTATGAAATATAAAATTTCTGGTAGCGGGCCACTGTTTATTTTTATTCCTGGACTAGATGGAACAGGAGAACTTTTTTATCGTCAAGAAGCAGAGCTTTCTAAAACGTTTACAGTTGTTAGTTGTTCTTTACGCACTTCTAGCAATTTTACATATCAAGATTTAATAGATGATTTAGCAAAATTAATTAATACCCTAGGAAAAAATCCAGCTATTTTATGTGGAGAATCTTTTGGTGGAACACTTTGTTTACAATTTGCCTTGGCTCATCCAAATTTACTAGAAAAACTGCTCATTATTAATTCTTTTCCTTATTTTCGTAATCGTTCACTATTTTTTACAGGTCGTATTTTACTGGAATTTACCCCTTATGAATTTCTCCATCTAGGCCGCGCTGCTGCTGTTAATTTAGGGCTTTTAGGAGAAGATTTAGCCCCACCTGACAAAGAAAAATTTATATCCCTAACAACCAAACTTCCAAAACTGCCAATAGTAAGACGTATGGATTTAATTGCTGAATATGATATTCGTAATAGCTTAGGTAAAATTAATAGTCATACATTATTTTTAGCTGGACGAAAAGATCGACTTCAAAACTCTGTATTAGAAGCAGAATTTATGGCTAGTCAAATGCCGAATGCTAGAGTAAAAATACTAGAAAACGTTGGACATATTCCACTACCGTCTTATAAGTGTTCGCTTTTAGATATACTTACAGAAACAGACTTTTTACCAAGTTTACCAAATTACTAGATTATAGTTATAGAATTACTTAATTGACTTGCAATAGCATTATAAGCAATCCAAGCGGTACTAGCTGCTAATAATGCTCTTAGCAAATTAATTGTTTCTTCTGTAATAAAGCTTTTAAGCATATGAAAATTATAAAGAATCAAATGTTTAGACCTTATAAATCTTAGCTTACCTTTTAACAACAAAAAAGTAATTTTGGGAACTAGTTGTATAATAAATAAACTAAATAAAATAAGTAATAATGCCAACAAAAATTAAAACAAATATCAAAATAATAAATTACAATTTAGTAACTTATATAATACAAAATACATATAATAAAAATAAGTAAAAATAAATAGATAAAATTTAGTAACTTATATAAGAATATCAAAAGAAAATACTATAAAAATAAGCTTTTCACCTAGGAATAAAGCTATTTTGAAAAGTAGGTTCAGTTTCTATATTTTTGTAAAATTTTCTAGATAAATGGCAAAAAAATTAGCTTAAAATATCTAAACATAGTATAATTTAAATGGAGAAAGGAAGTGTAAAATTTGTTAGATTTTCTCTAATTCCTAATAGTCGTAATTTACCTTTTAGAAAGGAGGCTATTATGAGGAATCTAAATTTTGGAAAATGGCAATTATTAAGAAGTAAAATTGTAGGAATTCTTATTAGTTTTGTGCTTATTCTTACTACCCTAATAGCTTTTGTTCCAAATATCCAAGCTCAAAGAGATAGAGATAGAGATGATAGACCTCGTTATGAACATCACGATCGTGATTATGCTAGAAGAGAATATGGAAGAGGTCAACGAGATGGTTTTGAAAAGGGTAGAGAAGATGCTCGTGAACGTAGACGTTTTGACCCAGGTGATTCAAGGCGTTTTAGAGAAGGCAGCCGACCCTATAGAGAAGGCTTTATGGATGGGTATAGAGATGGTTACAGATCCCATCAACATCATAGAAGATTCTAACTAGTAATATTCCTAGGTTTTTCTTAGTTTAAGTATAAGGGCAGGTTTAGTACCTGCCCTTTAATATTTGCCCTAATAAGTAAAAGTCTATATCTTTATCTTTTACAAAATAAAAATTAAGGGGCAGTTTGTGACAAAAGCAGCAAATAAAGTAGTTTTAATTACAGGGGCATCTAGTGGGATTGGACTAGCCACAGCTAGAGTTTTTGCAAGTGCCGGTGCTAAAGTTATGTTAACAGCCAGACGAGAAGATAATTTGATAAAAGCTTGTGAAGAAATTCGTGCTAAAGGCGGACAAGCAGACTATTTTGTTGCTGATATTGCTAATGAATCTAATGTTAAAAGCTTAGTGGAACATATTATTAAATTACATAATAAAATTGATGTCCTAGTAAATAATGCTGGTTATGGGCATTTTCTCCCACTCAGTCAAACTTCTAGCGAAGATATGGAAAAAATCATGGCAACTAATTTTTTTGGCACCTTTTATGCTACTCAAGCTGTGCTGCCAATTATGCAAAAACAACTGTCAGGGTTAATAATAATGGTTTCTTCTGTTGCTGCTAAAAGGGTTTTTCGTACTTCTGGAGGAGCTTATAACACTAGTAAGTATGCTATGCAGGGCTATGCTGAAGCTTTAAGATTAGAGCTACTTGCTAGTCCAATAAAAGTTTCTATAGTTTGTCCTGTTGTTACTACAACAGAATTTTTTGATTTAGCAGAATCTCAAACAGGTAAAAAGGCTACTTTAACTGGGCCAGTACAAACAGCCGAACAGGTAGCAGAAGCAATTTTATCGCTAATGGATAATCCAAAAGCTGAAATAGTTATGTTAAAATCTGCAAAACTACTTCTGGCAGTAAATGCTTTGTTTCCTGGCCTAGTAGATCAGTTTTTACATCGTTTTATGAATAAATAAATGGATAATACATAAATAATACTAAGCGAATATAGTTAAATAAGCATTTGTAAGCTTAAATTTTTATCATGTAAAGACAATCTTAAACTAGGCGATTGTGCTAATAACAATAATTTGCTATTATTACGCTGAATATTGGTTTTCATGCCTATTTGATATCAAAAATCCCAAATTTTATTAACTATTTTGGTAAGCCAATTTCAAAATTGAAATTTGGTAAGACTTAAATCAATAACAAACTATGGAGGTGAACAATTAGCACTAATAATTTTCAAAAACGTCCTATTCGTACACAGGAAAAAACCCCACTGGTACGTATTAATCAACATATTCGCGTTCGTGAAGTTCGGGTAATTGACGATGATGGAGCGCAATTAGGTATTATGTCTCCGCAACAAGCCTTAGATATTGCAAAAGAAAAAGGCTTGGATCTAGTTGAAGTTGCTCCTCAAGCTCAACCGCCTGTATGTCGTATAATCAACTATGGTAAATGGCAATATGAGCAGAAGAAAAAAGCTCATGCTGCCAAGCAAAAACAAACTACAGTTACAGTTAAAGAAATAAAGTTTCGTCCTGCTACCGATGATCACGACTATGAATTTAAGAAAAATAACGCAGTTAGAATGCTTCAAGATGGTGATAAAGTGAAAGCTAGTGTGCGCTTTCGTGGTCGTGAAATTACTCACCGAGAGTTGGGTCAACAATTATTAGAGCGTTTAGAAATAGACCTTAGTCAATATGGAATTATTGAAGTACGTCCTAAGATGGAAGGTATGGTAATGTTTAGTATTTTTAGCCCTAAACGTAACTAATATTTAATCTAGTTTAAGAGAGAGCCTTAAAAGTGAGGCTCTCTTGCTGATAAATTATATTTTTCTATAAAAATAAATTTTCATAGGAGTGTGGCTCAAGCGTATGTCTTCACCATTAATTAAAATTTCTGATGAAAGTTGGTCGCTTGTTTGTTTATGTTGTAGTTGTGCGCAAGAAGTAAGAGATTTAATTAAAATGTCTATAGGGCCTGCTTTTGTTGAATATAACCACCGTTTTACTTGTCCTAATTGTCAAACTTATAACCAAATTATGCTTAGTCGGGATATGTTTGATAATGCTCAAGTGATGGTTTTTCAAGCCCCACCACCTGCACCAGGTGGACAAAATGCCCCACCTTTTGATCCAAATGAGTTTTCTCAATATTCACAAAATAATGAGGCCCCAGCAAAATCTCCTTTTTCCTTTGATTTTGATGCCGCAGCTAATAACCCTGCACCTACTACAGAATCTAATAACCCTACAGAAACTTATAAACCTAGTATGCCTTCTTTTGAAGCAGCTACAGAAAATAAACCTCCTGCTCCTAGTATTACACCAGCATCAAGACCAGGAATTATTCCACCGCCACCAGCTAGAAAGCCTGATAACGCGCCTGATAACACCAGTTTAGACGATATATTTGGCAAAAAAGGGAAAAAAGGTAAAGCAGATAAAGAAGTGGCACCTGCGGCTGAAGGTACAATCAAAATTTTTGGTAAAGATATCCCGCTTAATAATCAAACTAAATTAGCTGCCGGCGGAGGAGCATTAGTAATAGTTGTAGTTTTATACTTTTTTGTTTTTAGTGGCTCACCACCACCTCAAACAGCCAACGCCACACCTAGCCCTAGCCCTTCAGCTAGCCCTAGCCCCAAAGGTGGAAAAACAGCTAGCCCAACACCTGTTATCCCAGATTTGCCAAAATATCCTATTGTAGAAGCAAAAATGGTAGAAATCCCGGCTGGAGAGTATGCAATTGGAAGTGGTCAAGGAACAGACAAAGAAAGACCAGAACATAAAGTAGAAGTAAAAGCATTTTTAATAGATAACCGAGAAGTAACAAAAGAAGAATATGCAAAATTTGTTAAAGAGGCGAAATATAAAGCCCCTGCTACATGGAACAATGGTAATTACTTAGGTAATGGACAAGAGCCTATTACAGATGTTACTTTAGAAGATGCAAAAGCTTATGCAAAATGGGCAGGAAAACGCCTCCCTACAGAAATTGAATGGGAAGTTGCGGCTGGAGGTAAAGACCATACTATCTATCCTTGGGGAAATGATTGGGATGTGACAAAAGCTAATACTAAAGAAGCTACACAAGATGGGCCAAAACCCGCAGGTGCTTTTATGAAAGGTGTTAACCCATTTGGGCTATATGATATGGCTGGCAATGTTTGGGAATGGACAGACTCTGTTCCACAACCTTATCCAAATTCTTCTTTTAAGGTTGATGATGCTCAAAGCTATAGAGTAATTCGCGGAGGTGCATACAAAGAAGGAAAAGCAGTAGCTACAACATTTGCTCGTAATTGGATTGACCCTTCTCGCTCAGATGGTTCTTTAGGTTTTCGCTGTGCTAAGGATAAAGAATAATAAAGAACAAAAAACATTGTTATTATCATACTTTAAGCCGCTGGGCTTATAGGTTTATAAGATAAATTTGATCTGATATTATTAGCCCGCTGTTTGTCCAAGTACAAAAGTAGGATAGAAAGAATGCCTAATGATCGAATTGGTAGCTTAAAAACAGAAGTTTTTGCACTTAACACCACGGATAGATTAAAAAATTATTTTGAATTTGAAGAAAAAAATCCTGTTATTGATAAAATTATAAAACTAGCTGGAGATGCTTCAACTCGGCAATATTTCCGTATTTTTTGTAATGACACAAGCTTTATTGTAGCACTTTATCCAGAGAGTTTTAACGCTTTAACTCACCCATTTTGTGATGTAACAAAGATTTTTTTTACTGCTAAATTACCTGTACCAAAAATAATTTCTGTTTCTGCTAAATATGGTTTGATGCTTTTAGAAGATCTTGGAGACTTACGCCTACAAGATTGGCTGACAAATGCTAGCCCAACAGAGCAAAAGGCAGCCTATCAAGAAGCCATTGAACTAATATTAGCTATCCAAAGTGCTACTGAACTTGCGATAAAAGAAAATTCTATTTCCTCACAACTAGCTTTTGATGAAGCTAAACTAGCTTGGGAGCTAGACTTTTTCTATAAACACTATTTTCATAGTTATTTACAGCTAGAACTTTCTGCTGAAAAGGAAAATTTATTAAAACTAGAATTAAGTGAAATTGCTAAAGAACTAGCTGAGCGTCCAAGGGTACTTTGTCATAGGGATTTTCATTCTAGGAATTTAATGTTTTATCAAGGTCGCCAATATATTATTGATCATCAAGATGCAAGAATGGGCCCGGCTACCTATGACCTAGCTTCATTACTACGTGATCCTTACGTAGAGCTAAACGAAGAGTTAATCCAAGAACTCTACCAATTTTTTATTGATAAAAAGCTATCTTCAGGTACTAGCAAGCAATGGGCAGAAGAAATTAAATTAGAATTTGAACTAATGACAGTGCAAAGAATTGTTAAAGCTATAGGAACTTATGCCTATCAAACAGCAGTAGTAAAAAATATGGTCTATCAACCTTATATTCCAAAGGCAATTGATACTGTTATAACTGCGGCTAATAGGCTTGGACGTTTTGCAAATTTATGTGAAGTATTAACAAAATATTAAACAAACTAATAAATATTGATTGAGGTAAAATCCGTGAAAGATCAAGTTTATATTTCTGATGTAGCTAAATATGTTGGACAAGAAATTACAATTAAAGGCTGGCTATATAATATTAGGTCAAGTGGTAAACTAATGTTTCCACAAATTCGTGATGGTTCGGGACTTATTCAAGGTGTAGTTTTTAAGAAAAATGTTTCTGAAGAAGTTTGGCAAGCTTGCAAAGAGCTAACCCAAGAATCAGCCATAATTGTTAAAGGCCAACCTCGAGCCGATGAACGCGCTCCGGGTGGCTATGAGTTAGATGTTAACGATGTCCAAGTTGTTCAAATAGCTGGAGAATATCCAATTACTCCTAAAGAACATGGAATAGAGTTTTTAATGGATCATCGCCATTTATGGCTTCGTTCGCGCCGCCAACACGCTATCTTAAAAGTACGGGCTGAAATAATTCGTGCAGTACGTGACTTTTTTGATGATCGAGATTTTACCCTGTGTGACACTCCAATTTTTACACCAGCCGCTTGCGAAGGTACAACTACTTTATTTGAATGTAATTATTTTGATGATGAAAAGGCTTATCTTACCCAATCAGGCCAACTTTATAATGAAGCTACGGCAATGGCATTTGGCAAGGTTTATTGTTTTGGGCCTACATTTCGGGCAGAAAAGTCTAAAACACGTCGTCACTTAACAGAGTTTTGGATGGTCGAACCAGAAATAGCTTATGCAACTTTAGATGATGTAATGAGCCTAGCCGAAGATTTTCTAACTTCTATTGTTAGCCGAGTTTTAGATAAACGACGCGAAGAATTAAAGATTTTAGAAAGAGATATTTCAAAACTTGAATCTATAGCTCCTCCTTTTCCACGTCTTCAATATGACGATGCAGCTAAAATGTTAAAAGAAGGTGGTTTAGCTTTTGAATATGGTGGCGACCTTGGCGCACCAGACGAAACATTTTTATCAGAAAAATATGATAAACCTCTTATGGTGCATCGCTATCCTGCAAAAGTAAAAGCTTTTTATATGGAGCCAGATGCTGATAGAGAAGACTTGTCATTAAGCGTTGATATACTTGCACCTGAAGGTTATGGAGAAATTATTGGCGGCGGCCAACGTATGACTTCACTGGAAAAATTACGTCAGCGTATTGCAGAACACGAATTGCCAGAGTCCGCCTTTGACTGGTATTTAGACCTTCGTAAATATGGAAGTGTCCCACATTCAGGTTTTGGTATGGGAATAGAGCGTTGTGTTACTTGGATTTGCGGAATTGAACACGTAAGAGAAACAATTCCATTTCCTAGAATGCTTTACAGACTTAAACCATAGTTTTAAGTTTGAAGTGATATAAAAGAACTATTCAACAATCTTAATTTGGTAGCTATACCCTTGTTCAGTTAAAAAAAGTTGTCGGTGACGTGCAAAATCCTCTTCACAAGTTCGCAGAGAAACAAGGGTATAGAATCTAGCATGTCGTCCATCTGCTTTTGGTCTTAGTATTCTTCCTAGTCTTTGGGCCTCTTCTTGGCGGGAACCATACTTTCCAGATATTTGTATTAAAACGTCTGCATCAGGTAGATCTAAAGCAAAATTACCTACACGAGACAGAATAATCCCTTTTAATTCTCCTCTACGAAAGGCTTGATAAAGATCTTCACGCTCAGATTGAGGTGTTTTTCCAGTTACTAGTGGGAGTTGTGTTTCTTTTGCTAAGGCTTCAAGTTGGGAAATAAACTCTCCTATTATCAAAATTCTGGTATTTTGTTGTTTTGTTTCAGAAGAAATTAAATCTTTTACTATCTGCATTTTACGAAGGTTTTCGGCTGCGATTCGGAATTGTTGACGGCGTGGGGCTAAAGCATAATCCATTTGTTGTTGTTTATCTTGGGAGATTCGGATTTCTGAGCAACTAGCTGTAGCTATAAATCCTGATTCTTCTAGCTCTCGCCAAGGCACATCATAGCGTTTAGGGCCAATTAGAGCAAAAACGTCTCCTTCTTTTCCATCTTCTCTAATTAATGTTGCTGTAAGTCCAAGTCTTCTACGTGCTTGTAACTCTGCTGTAATACGAAAGACGGGTGCAGGCAGCAAATGTACCTCATCATAAATAATTAATCCCCAAGAACGATTTTGAAATAAAGAAAAATGAGGAAAATCATCATTGCGGCTTGGTCTATAGGTTAGAATCTGGTAGGTTGCTAAAGTTATTGGCCCTGTTTTTTTGCTCTCCCCGCTATATTCAGCAATCATATCAGCAGAAATATCTGTTTTATCTAGAAGTTCTCTTTTCCATTGATGAATAGATGTTTGACTAGTTGTTAATACTAAAGTGCTTTCTTGAACAGCAGTCATAGCAATCATTCCAACAATAGTTTTACCTGCTCCACAAGGCAAAACTATTACCCCACTACCTCCTTTGACACTTCCTGCTTGGTAAAAAGCTTTGGCTGCCTCTTTTTGGTAATCACGAATAATAAATTCTACGCCTGAGTTTGTTAACTGACGTAACTTAATGGACATACTTTCGCCAGTAGTATAGCCAGCTATGTCTTCTGCCGGATAGCCTGCACCAAGCAAGGCTTGTTTAAGTACACCTCTAAATGCTGTATCAACTTGAAATGATGTTTCTGATAATTTTTTACCTAAAAAAGGAGCTATTTTTTCATCCCTGCTTAAAAGCTCTGTTAAAGGGTTATCCAGGATTTCTAGGACAAGATTTTCATTAGCACCTCGCTTAAGTATTGTAAGGCCATAACGTTTTCCAAGTTCCCTAATTTCTTGTATTACAGATTCAGGAACAGGAAACTTGGAATGGGTATGTAGTGCTTCTACTATATTATCAATAGGAAGCCCTGCTGCGCGGGCATTCCAAATACTTAAAGGTGTAACACGGTAAGTGTGAATATGTTCAGGACTTTTAATCAACTCGGCAAATGGTGCAATAGCTTCACGAGCGTTATCTGCTTTAGGTGAATAGACTTCTAGCAATATGGAAAGGTCGCTTTGAACTATCAAAGCATTTTCAGGCACGTAAGACAAAAATTTTGTCCTCCTTATTTAGAGGTTCCTAATTATTTAATTACTAGTTGGTATAACGTAGCCTATTTGACGCAAGGCTTTGCGAAATTGGGATTCAAACTCACTATAAACTACTATATGACGTTCTCCAGCAAGTAGACAAAACTTTTTAGTTCTTGAATCATTTGCAATTAAAGTTGCTAGTGCAACATCAACACATTCAATAAGTTGAGCTTGTCCACGCTTTTTTAAGCAATTAGCCCGCTCTGCTAAATCATTAATAAAATGTTTGACGGTTTCAGGTATTTGATGACTACTAGCAGCTTCTAAAAACTCTTCTAAATCTGAGATTTTACGGCCAGTTTCTAGCGATGACATTATTTTTGCTTGGTCTAATTTCCATACAGAATCAGAGACTTTTTGAGTATAAAGATCTAATAAAATCTGGTTACTTGGAGAAAGTTTTGTCCCAATTACAGCAATTTCCCTATTAGGAAGCACTCTTAATGTTGGTTTAATTTCCATTGGAGTAGGAGTATATTTATCTAGCATTCCTAAACAATATGCTCCTAAAGAATTTAGACGAAAATACAGCAAGCCATCATAACGGCTAAGGTAAGATAAATCATCTGTTCCCCACATATTTGAGTAGTCCCTTGCCACCCCCGAAGGATGGACATAAGCCACATCAATTAATCCAAGAGTTGCCATATATTCAAATAGCAAACAAAGCAGATAACGCCCTTGTAAAATATTCCAGCTAGCAGAGCCTTGATAACCAAGATTCCCATAATTATGATCAGTAATATATAATTCATAAGCATGACGGACTACTTGAAAATCATAGCCTTCTGCTAGCATATACTGGGAAAAATCATTTGCTGATACCCATTTTCCAATCTCACAATCCTTTAGGGCTGTTTCAATAACACTTCTACGGCTTTCCAATGGTGTAAAGTGTTGTTTAGCTTTACCTGTTTGCCCTTTAATAGCATCAACGCGCCTAAATTCATCCAAAATTTTAGTTTTTGTCCATCGTTTCCAAATATCTTTGATAACTTCAGCAGGTGGAAGAGATAAAGCTTTTTTACCAGCTTTTGTAAGAGAAAGACGTTTGCCGGTTAACTCTACTAAATTAGTAGCCTGCATAAGCATAGGCCAAGCAAAAGCCTTAATATATCCTACTACATCATCTAATTCATCTTGCAAATCTTTTTGATGGGGTGAGTCTGGTTGATTATAATAATCACCACCTTCTAGCACTGACTCAATAAGCTTCATAATTGATGAAGGTGGAAGTAAAGTTTTATCACTAACTGTTATTTGCCCTACATCAATTAGTCGAAGCACTGCTTGAACATCTGCTTGTGCAGCACGTTCCATTTCACAGATAATAATAGGAATTTCTTCAAAACCTTTTTTATAGCTCTTAGTTTTATAGTCAAAATCTTGCCAATATAGCTTAAAATGCTCTGGAAGTTCATCTACAACTTTAAGAATAGTTCTAGTTGGTTTTGGAACAAATGTTTTAAGACGTTCCTTTAAGTCTAAAGGCATAAATTTGTTATAAAAGAACAAGTGAAGCAAAGACGGTTTAGCATAAGTACCCCAAGAACTTTTTTCTCCCCAATTAGGATGTTCTCCATATTTAGCAACAAAACGGGCAGACTCATAATAATTTGTCAAAGAGTGAACTATCTCTGAAACAGCCGCTTGTTGTAATTTATCTAGCTTTGACCATAGATTTTTAAGATTATCTCCTTCAAGATATTTAATAATGATAGAAATAATATCTGCTTTACGGTTAGCTCTTTCGGATGTGGGTAGTAATGTAACTAATTTTTTTAACTCGTCTATTGTTATTTTATCTAAAGCTTCAATAACTTTAGTAACTATTTGGTTATCATTGCGCTCATAATATGGCATTGGACTAGTTACTAACTCCTTTTTGGTAATTTAAGTATTCTTCCCATGTGTCAAAATCTTCTAAAATTTCTTTGCTTTCTACTTCTATCAACAAAGTTTCCTTGCTATAAGCTCTAGTTATTTGATTTAGCCCTACTTCGTCAGATAGTTCAAGAATCTGTTCCCGAAGGCTTGTATCAATAATAATTGGATGACCAGATTTTTCTTGATAAGTAGGCTTAACTATTAAGAAATTATTTTGCTTGTAACTTTCTATTAGAAAATTAATTACTTCTACTGGAATATGTGGCTGATCTACTAGAGCGATTAAATAAGCTTTAACTTCGCTAGCAGAAGCACTTAATCCTGTTTTTATTGAACTTGTCATTCCAAGTAAATAATTTTCATTCAGAACTACTTTAAGCTTACTATGATTTATGTAAGGCTGTTGTCTTAAGTGCAAGGTTATTTCTTTAGCAGAATGCCCTAGGACTAAGATTATTTGATCAACATTAGAAGCTAAAAGATTTTCTATAGCATTGTCAATAAAGGTTTTATGGCGAAAGGGTAAAAGTTGTTTAAGTCTACCCATCCGACTAGATAAGCCTGCTGCAAGTAGTATCGCACAAATCATAAACTATATTATAATGCCTTGCTTCAGACATTTCTAACTTACTCTCGATAACTTAAAGGAAAAACTTAAATGGCTGCTCCAGATATGGAAAAAATTGTCTCGTTATCTAAAAGGCGAGGCTTTATCTTTCAAAGTAGTGAAGTTTATGGAGGCATTGGATCTACTTGGGATTACGGGCCACTTGGCGTAGAGCTAAAAAATAATGTTAAGCGTGCCTGGTGGCGAAGTGTTGTTTATGAACGCGATGATATGGAAGGTTTAGACGCTGCTATCTTAATGAATCGCTTAGTTTGGCGATATTCAGGACATGAAGCAACATTTTCTGATCCGCTAGTTGATTGTAAAGAATGCAAAAAACGTTTTCGCTCTGATCACGTCAAAGGTAAAAATTGCCCAGAATGTGCTGGGGAATTAACCGACCCTCGAAGCTTTAATCTAATGTTTCAAACCTATGTTGGGCCTGTCCAAGATGAATCAGGGCTAGCTTACCTTAGACCAGAAACCGCACAAGGCATTTTTGTTAACTTTATGAATGTTCAACAAACGATGCGTAGAAAATTACCTTTTGGTGTTGCTCAAATAGGAAAATCTTTCCGTAATGAAATCACACCTGGTAATTTTACTTTTCGCACTCGTGAATTTGAACAAATGGAAATAGAGTATTACTGTAAACCTCCAAAGTATTTACAACCTGGTGAAAAAGATGACGAAGCTTTACATGCTGAATGGGTAGAGCAACGTTTTAATTGGTATGTAAGCTTAGGGCTTGATGCTAGCCGACTACAAAAACGCGCTCAAGGTAAAGAAGAGCTAGCCCATTATGCTAAAGCTACTACAGATATAGAATATCTTTTCCCCGGTTCGCTTGGCTGGAGTGAGTTAGAAGGCGTAGCCAATCGCCAAGACTATGATTTATCTGCTCATAGTAAAGATGTGCCAGAATCAGATATTGAGCGTCTTAAATTAGTAAAAAATACTGATAGCATCCAAAAGTTAGATTATTTTGATGAACAATATGCAGATCCTGAAACAGGAAAAAAAGGTACGCGCTATATTCCTTATGTAATTGAGCCTTCAGCAGGTGCTGATCGAGCGACTCTAGCTTTTTTATGTGAAGCTTATAATGAGGAGTTAGTTAGCGAGCCAAAAGAAGCAGAATTAACACAACTTCGGGATTCTGCCGCAGCAGTCTTAAAAAATTTAGATAAGAAAATTGCTGAAGCAGAAAAACAAAAAGCAAAAGGCGAAGTTAAAACAGAAAATACACCTAGTTTAGAACAGCTTAAAGCTATTAGCGAAAGCTTAAATAACGCTTTAATGGGACTTCCAAAAACCCTGCTAGCATTTGAAGATGTTTGCAATATGCCAGGAGGCGATAAATTAGATTTACTTAAGAAAATGCGTCCAATAGCTGCTAAATTGTGTGATGAATACACTCGTGTAGTCTTGAAACTCCATCCACACCTTGCACCAATTAAAGTTGCTGTATTTCCTTTAAAGAAAAATGAACCTCGTATTGTAGAAATGGCTAAAAAGATTCGCCATAACTTACAGCCTTTTCTTAGAGTAGTTTATGATGATAGTGCTGGGATTGGTAAACTTTACAGACGACAAGATGAAATAGGCACTCCATTTTGCATTACAGTAGATTTTCAATCCCTAGAAGATTTTACTGTTACAGTGCGAGATCGAGACACAATGCAACAAGAGCGAGTTCAAATAGATAACTTGGCTCAAGATTTATGTAAAAGAATTGGTTTAGTAACTTTTTAATTAATGCTAATCATTGATATATAAAAGCTTAACTGCTTAGAGGAGGAAAAATGCAAAAACATAAAAAAACAATTGTCTTAACATTAGCTATGGTGATTCTATCTCTAACTTGGGCTTGTGGTGGTGGTGGAAATACTAATACTACTACCCCAACTAATACTACTAGTCCAGCTTCAAGCCCAGCAGCAAGCCCTGCCCCGGCAGCAAGTCCAGCAGCAACACCTGCTGCTACAGTAGATGTTTCTAAAGAAGCTATCGCGCAAATTTATACTAAAAATTGCCAACTCTGTCATGGTGCAGAAGGGAAAGGGTTAAAAGCAATTTCTCCAGATATGCCAGATTTTACAGATGCTAAATGGCAAGCTGACGAATCAGACCAAGAATTATATGAAACTATTGCTAATGGTGATGGTAAAATGCCTAAATGGACAGGCATATTAAAAGAAGAAGAAATGCGTGCTTTAGTCCAACATGTAAGAGGCTTTAAAAAATAAGTAAATTTTACTAAGGTTTTAAGATGAAATTAGAGTTAGACCTTGCTGGTAAAAAAGCAATGGGATTAATCCAAAAAATATGCGCGGCTATTGAAAAAGAAGGTGGTCGCGCATTTTTAGTTGGTGGTCTTGTCCGGGATCTAGCAATGGTAAAACTAGGTTTAATTGGTAGCAAAGACTTACCACCTGCTAGAGATTTTGATATAGAAGCCTATCAAATTGATGCAGAGAAATTACGCGATGTGCTAGCTAAATTTGGTCGAGTTGGTGCAGTTGGCGAGGCTTTTACAGTTTATAAATTAGCTTTTGGACACGCTGAAAATCGAATAGAGCTAGATGTTAGTTTGCCTCGTCGGGAATCTAAAACTGGGCGCGGGCATCGCGGCTTTTTAGTTGTTGGCGATCCTGATATGACAATTGAAGAAGCTGCAAAAAGGCGGGATCTTACAATAAATGCAATACTTTGCCAGCCAACAACAGGCCAAATAATAGACCCTTATAATGGTATAGAAGATCTAAAACAGCATCTTTTAAGAGTAGTTGATCCAACAACTTTTATTGAAGACTCTTTAAGAGTGCTAAGAGTAATGCAGTTTGCTGCTCGTTTTGAATTTAGGATTTCTGAAGATACAAAAGCACTTTGCCGGACAATAGATCTTTTAGATTTACCTTGTGAAAGGATTTGGGGAGAAATAGAAAAACTTTTGCTACTTGCTAAACGTCCGTCTATTGGCTGGCAAGCAGCTTTAGAAATGGGTGTAATTGACCAACTTTTTCCAGAATTAAAAGCCTTAGTTGATTGTCCACAAGAAAAACAATGGCATCCTGAAGGAGATGTTTGGGTTCATACGCTTCAAGCCTTAGACGAGGCAGCACAATTAATTAGTGATTTACCTAAAGCACAACAAATAACTATAATGTTAGCAGTGCTATGTCATGATGTAGGTAAACCTTCTACAACAGAAGTAATAAATGGACGGATTCGCTCACTAGCACACGAGGAAGCAGGAGTTAAACCAACTGAACAATTTTTAGACCGGCTAAATATTCATACATTTGATGGTTATAATGTACGTGAGCAAGTAATAGGACTAGTAGCAAATCACCTAAAACCAGGACAATTTTACAAACAAAAAGAAACTGTTACAGATGGAGCATTCCGACGTTTAGCACAAAAATGTGAGATGGAACTGCTTTATCGTGTAGCAAAAGCAGACTCGCTTGGTCGTCATGCTGCGGATGCTCCTGAGCCTAATGCAGATGCTCAAGAATGGTTTCGCGCTCGTGTGTTGGAACTTGGCGTAGAAAAAGAAGCACCTCAAGCTTTGCTTTTAGGCCGTCATTTACTAGACTTAGGCTTACGTCCGGGTCGTCAAATTGGACAAATTACACGTGCTGTTTATGAACTACAACTTGATGGAAAAGTTACCAATTTGGCAGAAGCTATTAATGCTGCAAAAGAATTAATTGCAAATCAAAGTAATTAATGGTGTTAGGAAAATTTTATGAAATTTACCAAATATGCCAAATGGGATGGTTTAGACTGGTCAGAACTAAGTTTAGATGAATTGCTAAATAAGCTAACAGAATTTTTTCTTCAAAGTGGTTTCCAAGGCTATTCTCGCCGTCGTTCAACGCCAAAACAGCAAAATCAAAGCCTAGCAGATTTAGCCGAAGCTATTCGCCAAGCCTTGCTTCAAGGTGTGCTTTCTGATTTGGAAATGGAGCAACTTCAAGATGAGGATGGAAATATTCGTGAAGAAGTTTTAGCTGAACTTTTAGACCGACTAATTGAGAAATTACTTAAGGAAGGCTATATAAACTTAGAAAATGAAGAAGCCGTTCAAGCTCTACGCCAGCAGCTTGCTAAAGAAGGTCGGCTAGATCCAGAATGGGCCAAAGGTGTTAAATTTCAACTAACTGATAAAGGCTTGGATTTTCTAGGATTTAAAGCTTTACGGGATTTGCTTGGCAGCTTTGGACGTAGCAGCATTGGCCGTCACGACACTAATCATCTTGCTACTAGCATTGAAGCAAATGAAGTTTCTAAACCTTATGAATTTGGCGATACAATAAATTTAGATGTTAATGCTACACTTCTTTCTGCTCTTAAACGTGAAGGTTTAGGAACACCAATAAATTTAGAATATCGTGATTTAATGGTGCATCAGTCAGAATATCATAGCTCTTGTGCTACGGTTTTAATGCTAGATTGTAGCCATTCAATGATTTTGTATGGAGAAGATCGTTTTAGCCCTGCTAAAAAAGTGGCTCTAGCCTTAGCGCATTTGATTCGTACTCAATACCCTGGTGATAGTATTCGCGTAGTTTTATTTCATGATGGCGCAGAAGAAATTCCATTTGCTAAACTAGCTCAAGTACAAGTTGGCCCCTATCATACCAACACTTTAGAAGGCTTAAGACTAGCAAGACGAATACTTTCAGCCCAACAAAAGGAAATGAAGCAAATTATTATGATTACCGATGGCAAACCTTCAGCAATGTTTGTTGATGGTGGGCTTAAGGGCAAGAAAAATCATGCTTTTCATTATGCTGAGCCAACTGCTAGCGGACGGTATCTTTATAAAAATCCTATGGGACTTGATCCTCTTATTATTCAGGAAACCTTAAAAGAAGTAGCTAATTGTCGTAAATCAGGTATTTTAATTAATACTTTTATGTTAACTGATGATTATTATTTAGTCGATTTTGTTAAAAAAGTAACAGAAATTGCTCATGGTAAAGCATATTTCACTAGCGTAGTAAATCTAGGACAGTATGTATTATATGATTTTATTAAGAAGAAGACTAAAAAAGTACGTTAATAATTAGGCATGAAAGAAATTTATATTCTTCCAACAGGACAAATTTTACAAAATGCAATAAATATTGAAATGGGACGACTTGACCCAGAAAATCTTTGTTTTGATCGTTTAGCAGAATTTTCTAAATATGCTTTTCGTTCTGCTGCTAAGCAGTTAGCTGAAGCAATAATACTAGGTTTGCAAGTACCAAGTCAATTTGTTACTTCACATATTGAACATGCTTGTAATGTTTTTGCTTGTGCAGTATTTCTTGATCCAACGCTAGTAAAAAATCCCAAATTTACAATGTTGTTAGATGTTGTAGATCGGTTGGATACTTTTGGCCCGGCTTATCCTGTACCAGAGAGCATTTCTAATCAGGTTCGTGCTTTAATGGGGCCAATTTGGAAGCTTCGTAATGAAGGAAAACTTTATTCATTAACAGCAAATGAGATAGCAGAATTACTAAAAGCTACTGCCCAACAGGTAGCAGATTACTGTAATGGTACTTATGAATTAATTCTAGAAAAAGAAAATCCTAGAACTTTTCAAATTATTGATGAATATAAGACAATGATTATGGTAGAAAGTTCTAGCTTTATTTTTGATCTTCTTTATAAAAAATCTTACCGTATTGCTATTGTTTATCGTAAGTTAAATGATGGATATAAATATGATATTGCTAAACAATCAGAGTTTGTTCGCTTTGACATTTTAGCTTTGATTGTTGAATTAAATAAGCTAGAAGTAGGCTGGACAGGGACATCTACTACAGGACATTCCCCTCGTATTCATAGCCAGCTTGAGCCGAAACAAGTTTGGGGTTTAATGTTAAATAACTTGTTAACTTAACATCTGTCTTTGTAAGTTGACAGAAGTTCAAAATAGTTTTTATCCTATTAGCCAGACTATATAGCCCCTAAACAAGTTTCAAGCTAAAATTAGCAAAATACGCAAGCTACTAAAATTTTGGTAAAAGCTTATAATAAAACATAAAATATAGTTACTTTACTAGTGCCTAAAAAGGTAAAGTATTACTTTGACTTTTGCTGGCAAAAGCATTATTTTAATAGTCTTGAGCAAAATTAAGCGCGATAAAATTCATCATTAATCAAAGGCGCATATGGAAAAATTGTTGCAACTTGATCCAGGGTCATTATTGATAGATCGTTACCTAATCGTTAAACGAATTGGTGGCGGGGGCATGGGAAGTGTTTATTTAGCTCGTGACAAGCGACTAGCAGACTCATCGCGGGCTGTAAAAGAAATGATGGGCGTTCATACGGAAGAGAATCAGCGTAGAAAAGCTATTGAAGATTTTGAGCGTGAATCACAACTTTTATCAGCCTTAGACCATCCTGCTATTCCTACAATTTATGATTATTTTGTTTCTGAAGGTTGTTACTACCTTGTAATGAAATATATTGGTGGAGGCGATCTATCACAAAGATTAAAAGCTTCTGGTGGAACAATTGATGAAAAGATTGTTACTGAATGGGCAATTCAAATAGCTGATGTGCTAAGTTATTTGCATAACCAAAAACCGCAAATTATTTATCGAGATATGAAGCCAGCTAACATAATGTTGGATGAGAGAGATAAAATAGTTTTAGTAGATTTTGGTATTGCTCGTTCTGTTGCTCCTGCTCAAAGGGTGACTGCAATTGGAACAATGGGTTATGCCCCTCCAGAACTTTTTGCTGGTAAAGTTGAACCTCGATCAGATATATATTCTTTGGGTGCAACAATGTTTCATCTTTTAACAGGACGTGACCCACAAGATAACCCTCTTTTAATGTTTGATTTTAATCGTAATCCTAAGCCTTCTCAAATTAATCCAAAACTTTCTGAGGGAATGGACAAAATTTTAATTAAGTCTGTAGATCATAAACCTACTAATCGTTTTGCTTCTGCCGCAGAAATGCGGGATATTTTGCAACAGCATCTTTATCAATTAACATCGGGAGCAAAATCCGTTAGTGTTCCTGCTTCAACTCCAAAAGAAGCAGAAGCCCCAGGCAATTTTTGTGGTCAGTGTGGCAATAAAGTAGGCGTAGGTAGTGCTTTTTGTCAAACTTGCGGCGCACCTCAAAAAGCAGATGCTGTTGTTATTGCACCTGTAACACTAGTTTATGTTGGTCAAGACGGTCAAAGATTTTCTTTTGTATTAGGTAAAGAAACTAGCTTGGTTGGTCGTTTAGACAATAACCGAGGTATTTATCCAGATATTGACCTTTCACCATTTGATAAAGATGGTAAAATCTCGCGTCGTCATGCAATCATTCATCGTTCTGGAGATAAAATTTCTCTTGAAGATCTAAATAGCGTTAATGGAACTTATATAAATCGTGGAGAAAGATTACAACCAAAGAAACCTTATTTATTAAAAAACAATGATGAGCTTTGTTTAGGTGAAACTTTTGTTAGATTATTTATTGGTGCAGTTCCTGGACAAATACCTGTACCAGTTCCAATTGGTCAAGGTGTTTCTTTAGGAGCTACAATTTCGACAAGCGATAAACAACTACCTACTCCTAATAATCCCAATATAAAAAAAGACACTTTACCTAGTGCAGTAAGAGCCTCTTTTGTAGGGGCAAATGTTATGTCACCGCCACCACCGCCGCCGCCACCAGGCAACTTTCAACCTAAAGTACGTACAGGTGCTTCAGCCGCTAAACCCGCTTCTTCTGTGGCAACAGAAGTAGAAAAACCAGTAGCAGCACAGCAAGTAGTTTCTGAGTCTCAACCTCTAGTAGGTTCTAGTAATGAAGTCGAAAGAGATGCTAATGGTCGTTATGTTTTGCCATATTTTAGTAATATAGAAATTCTTCCACAGGTGAAATTAGGTCAAAGCACAGTACTAAAAATAGGGCTATTACCTAAGGTAGATGCTACAGGTCGTAAAACAGAAAAGCCTCATCCTTATGAAGGTGAAATTCCCTTAAGTTTTGCTGACTTAAACTCTGCTACTAATTTAACTATGGAAATTTATATTGCTGCACCTGGTTTTGAAGTTGAACCAGATATTTTTGCTCGCTTTAATGTTGGGGTTAACCGTAGCGGAGCAGCTAAACCATTTTTACTTAAAGCTGTACAAACTGGACAAGTAACAATAACAATAGATTTTTACCAGGATACAGACTACTTAACAAGTGTTTCTTTAGAAACAACAGTTATTGAATGATAGAATACAGGCAATTTGTTTGTATTCAAAAATGTTTTCTATTAGCTAAACTTGACGCTAGCTGGCAAAACTCTCTAACATGCTTTAAATTATTTAAATTAAGCCGTTAGAAAGTAATGCTTCATGCCAGCTTTACCTATTTATCAAGATTCTTATCGTCCTTCGTCCAATTGGGTTAAAACTGTAGCTGAAAAACAAGAAGTTTTAGCTAAGTTACAACCCTTAAAAAATCAACAAAAAATACAAACATATTTGTTTGTTAACCAGATAACCCAAAATTTACAATTAGAGGGTTTAGAGGTTTCTTTTCAAGAAGTTGAAGATTTAATTAATCAACCTACTCCAGAACTACTATCAGCAAAAATACAAAATCTTGTTAATGCAATTAATTGTATTAATAGCTTATTGGATAGTTCTTTAGATAAAACTAAAATAAATCTTACTAGTGAATTAGTTTGCCAAATACATGCTTTAAGTATGTTTGAAATAGACTCACGCGCTGGATTTTATCGCCAAACAGCAGCTAAAATAATTGCTCCAGGACATGACCCTTGTGATGCTATTGCAGTATCAATGCTAATAGATAATGCTTTAGACTGGTTTAGCACAGATTCATTTAGAGAACTTCATCCACTAGAACAAGCATGGCTAGTACATCTACGAATAATAGACTTACAACCATTTGAGCAAGGCAATAGCATAATTGCAAGGTTAATGGCTAGTTTCTATGCTCAAAAAGCAGGTTTTTGCCCAATAATAGTTAATCATGATGAACAAGAATTTTACGCTTACGCGCTAAATAATGCCCTAATGATGATAACTCAACCTGGAGTAGAATTATTTGCCCGTTCAGTGATTAGAACTTATGACCAACTAATTTCTTTAATTGAAAACACTTAAGCGTTTATAAGGTTAATTATGAATATAATTAAGTATTTAATATTATGTTGTTTATTTATGTTATTTAACCAAGTAGTTTTTGCCCAAACTCAACTAGGAGAATGGGTAAGATTACGAGCCGTAGGAGAGGCAAGACAAGAGGTTGGTGTAGCGGAATTAAATGGAAAAATATATTTAATAGGCGGCTTTAGCAATAATTCTAGGCTAGATGTTTCACCAACTGTAGAAGTTTATGATCCTCAAACTGATAGATGGTCTTTTGTTGCTCCACTTCCTGAACCACTTCATCACACTACAGCCGTTTCTTTAGGTGGACGACTTTATGTAATTGCCGGATATAATACATTAGGGTTTAATCCTGTAGCGTCAGCTTTTAGTTATGATCCTAATACTAATCGTTGGACAAGAATTGCTAGCCTTCCCAATAGACGAGGAGCATTAGCCATAGGTGTAATAGAGGATAAAATTTATGCTGTAGGTGGAGAAGCAACAGGTGCAACGGGTGAACTAAATGTTTATGACCCTAAGACTAATACTTGGAGAACACTTAGCCCAATGCCAACACCACGTGAGCATATTGCAGCAGGTGTAATAAATGGAAAGCTTTATGTTGCTGGTGGACGGCGGCCAGGTAATTTTACCTTAGATACTTTAGAAGAATATGATCCGCTAACAGATAGTTGGCGTTCTCGTAGCCCAATGCCTACAGGTAGAAGCGGTATTGCTGGAGCAGTTTTTAATAATCGCCTTTATATTTTTGGGGGTGAAGGTAATCCAAGAAGTGCTTTAGGGACGTTTGCAGAAAATGAATCATATGATCCTGTTACAGATACTTGGCGCAGCGAAGTCCCAATGCCAAATCCACGTCATGGGATTGGAGCAGCAGTAATTGACAATAAAATTTTTATTCCTTCTGGCTCACCTATTCAAGGTTTTGGGGTCACATCTGTTAGTGATGCTTATGTAGTTAGTGCAGGTCAAGTTCAACCAAACCAACCTCCAAAGGTTGAAGCAATTGCAAATCAAATGATTAGAGGTGGTGAACAAAGAACAATTGATTTGCAAATTACTGACCCTGAAGCTGATGCGGTAACAATTACTTGTGACGCTAATAATCCTAGTTTTGTTATTTGTGGACAGCAAAGTATTTTGCTAACTCCAACTACAAATGATAATGGAGAGTTTTCAGCTTGTGTTATTGTTAAGGATTCTCAAAATAACCAAACTACAAGTTGTTTTAATATAACAGTTATTAATAATCGTGTGCCGTCGCTACTTTCATCTTTATCTAGTATAACTCTTAATGAAGGTGAAACTTCTACAATAAATATTCGAGCTAGTGATCCTGATACAACAAGAGATCCGCTTGGAGATGGTAGAGTAAGTTTAGTTTTAGGTGATGCACCAGGTTTTGCAAAGTTAATGGATGATGGCAATGGACAAGGGACACTTTTTCTTGCTCCTGGGGCTGGCACAGGTGGTTCTAGTAGCTTAACTTATAAGCTTGTTTTAGAAATTCGTGACAATGGCAACCCTCCATTAAAAATAGAGCGACAAATTACAATAACTGTTAACAAAGTTGATCAAGTTATACCACCTACAATAAATGGTGTTTCATTTAATACAAAAAGATTAACTATTGTTGGGCAAAATTTTGCTTCTACACTACAAGTTGAAATAAACAGTCAAGTTATTGAAAATAGCCGAATATTATCATTAGCCGAATCACAAGTAGTTTTAATGGGCAACAAAAAGAAGTTATTTCTTAAACGAGGAACAAATCTTTTAGTTGTTATCGTTAATGGGGTGCGTTCCACTCCGTTTAGTCTCACACTTAATTAAGCTTTAGTCGTAAGATTTAAGACGAGGAAAATTTTTCCTCGTCTCTTGCATCTATCTAAGAAATTTGAACCGAAAAAGAGGAAAAGTAATGAAAGTTTTAATCCGTGTAGTTATTTTATGTCTTATGTTGTTATCGCTAATTGCGGTAAATACTAGCAATAGCACTAGTGCAAAAGGGCTTATTGTTAGAGGTGAAGCACAAAAATTTATTGATCAATACACTAAAGAATGGAACGACCTACGCACAGCAAGCAGTTTAGCAGAGTGGGAATCTAACACACGTATTGTTGCTGGTGATGATACTAATGCAAAAGCTACTATTGCTGCTGCGGAAAAGTTAACAGCTTTTACTGGAAAAAAAGAAAATATTGAAAAAGCACAAAAGTTTCTTGAGTCAAAAGATAAATTATCTCCTCTACAAGTTAAACAACTAGAAAGAATTGTTTACCTTGGTGCAGAAACTCCAGAACTTGCTAAAGATGTTGTAAAAGAGCTAATTGCTGCAAATACTGCACAAACAGAAAAACTCTATGGTTTTGATTTTAAGATTGATGGTAAATCAGCTACTCCTAATCAAATAGATGAAGCTTTACGCACTTCTAATAACCTAGAGGAAAGACGTAAGGCTTGGGTTTCTTCTAAAGAAGTAGGGAAGGAATTAAAAAATGGTTTAGAAAACCTTCAAAAATTACGTAATGCAACCGTCAAGCCTTTAGGGTTTAAGTCATATTTTGAATATCAAGTTTCTGAATATGGTATGACTTCTGAAGAAATGATCAAGCTAGTAGATGAGATTAATCAAGAACTTCGTCCACTTTATCGTGAACTTCACACTTATGCGCGTTATGAATTTGCAAAAAAATATAATGCTCCAGTACCAGATGAACTTCCAGCAGATTGGCTTCCTAATCGTTGGGGACAAGATTGGAGTTCAATGATTCAAGTTGAAGGTTTAGACATTCGTGGAGCATTAAAAGATAAATCTCCAGAATGGATTGTTAAACAAGGCGAACAGTTTTATATAAGTCTAGGCTGGCCTGCACTACCAAAAACTTTCTGGACAAAATCATCACTTTATCCACTACCAACAGATGCAACCTATAAAAAGAATACCCATGCTAGTGCCTGGCATATGGATAATAAAAGGGATGTTCGATCTTTAATGAGTGTTGAGCCTAATCCAGAATGGTATGAAACTTCACACCACGAACTAGGGCATATTTACTATTATATTTCTTATTCAAACCCAAACACTCCTTTACTTTTACGTAATGGAGCAAACCGTGCATATCATGAAGCTATGGGAAGTTTAATGGGGCTTGCTTCACTACAAAAACCTTTTTTAGTTGGACGTGGTTTAGTAAGTAAAGATGCTAAAGTAGATGAAATACAAGCTCTACTAGCCGAAGCATTAAATTATGTTGTCTTTATTCCTTTTTCAACTGGTACAATGACACATTTTGAGTATGAACTTTATGGAAAAAACTTACCTAAGAGTGAATATAACCGCCGTTGGTGGGAAATAGCTAAAAAATACCAAGGCATTGTGCCGCCAGTTCAACGAGGCGAAGAATTTTGTGATGCTTGCACCAAAACACATATCAATGATGATGCTGCTCAATATTATGATTACGCGCTTTCTTATGTAATACTTTTCCAACTACATGACCATATTGCTACTAAGATATTAAAACAAGACCCACATGCAACAAATTACTATGGTAGTGTCAAAGTAGGTAATTTCCTAAGATCTATTATGAGTCCAGGTAGTTCTAAAGATTGGCGAGAAGTATTAAAAGAAAAAACAGGTGAAGATCTAAGTGCTAAAGCTATGGCACGTTATTTTGAGCCTTTGATGGATCATTTAAAGAAGGTAAATGCTGGTAGAAAATATACCTTACCAGAACTATAAAAATTATTCCTTCTTGGGGTTTACACCCCAGGAAGGAAACTTCAAAAACCTGGCATGTGAGTGCCAAGAATTATTAAAAATAATAAGGCTTGATTATGTCCGAAACAAAACCCGAGTATTGTCACCTGCATTTACATACAGACTATAGTTTACTAGATGGAGCAATTCAGCATAGCCCACTAGCTAAAAGATTGACAGAATTAGGGATGCCGTCCGTAGCTGTAACCGATCATGGTAATTTATTTGGTGCCGTTTCTTTTTATAACACTATGAAATCTAGCAATATTAAGCCTATTATTGGAATGGAAGCTTATATTGCGCGGGGTTCACGTCATCAGAAAACATCTGCTGATGCACCTGGTATGGGGCATGATGGGGAAAAAGGGATTAATCACTTAATTTTGTTAGCAAAAAATTTGGTTGGTTATCAAAATCTAGTAAAACTATCATCGCTAGCTTATACAGAGGGTTATTACTATAAACCGCGTATTGACCGAGAGTTGCTAGCAACTCATAGCGAAGGGTTAATTGCCTTATCTGCTTGTTTAAGTGGTGTTCCTCAAGCCTTACTTTTAGTAGGAAAATTTGATGAGGCTGCCAAAGCTTCACTTGAGTTTCAAGATATTATGGGAAAAGGAAATTACTATCTTGAGATTCAAGACCAAGGAATAGATAAACAACATCAAATCAATGGGCCACTAGTAGAACTATCTAAAAAAGTTGAAATTCCCTTAGTTGTAACAAATGATTGCCATTTTTTAACTGCTGATGACCACGAAGCACACGACGCGCTAATTTGTTTGCAAACAGGACGCTTTGTTAGAGAAGAAAAACGTATGCGCTATAGCCCATTTCATTATGTGCGAAGCGCAGAAGAAATGTGGGGCGTTTTTGGTAAAGAACTCCCAGACGCTTTGTTAAGGACTATGGAAGTGTCTGATAAATGTAATTTAGAACTACCAAAAGGACAAAATTACCTACCTATTTACCCTGTACCAGAGGGCTATACAATAGACACTTATTTTGAAAAAATTGTTAAAGAAGGTTTTACAGAACGCTTAAAGTTACTTAAAAAACTTTCTTCTCAAGGTAAGCTAAAACATAGCCTAGAACGCTATGAAGAAAGGCTTAATTTAGAGATAGAGACTATTAAGAAAATGGGTTTTCCCGGCTATTTTCTTATTGTTTGGGATTTTATTAAGTTTGCTAAACAGCAGGGTATTCCAGTAGGCCCTGGACGTGGTTCTGCTGCTGGTAGTCTGGTTGCTTACAGCCTATTTATTACAGATGTTGACCCAATGGAATATGCGCTAATGTTTGAGCGATTTCTTAATCCTGATCGGGTTTCTATGCCTGATATTGACATTGACTTTTGTGTTAGAGGACGTGCAGCAGTAATTAAATATGTTAGTGATTTTTATGGTCAGCAAAATGTGTCCCAAATTATTACTTTTGGAACAATGGCATCTAAAGCAGCAATTAAAGATATTGGGCGAGTGCTAGAAATGCCTTATGCCGAAGTAGAAAAAATTGCCAAAATGATACCTCCTCCGGTTCGCGGACGAAATGTTTCTATTGATGATGCAATTAAACAAGTTCCAGACTTAAAAAAGACTGTTGAAACAGATGAAAAAATTGCCAAGCTAATTGATCTGGCTAGACGGGTTGAAGGTTGCGCCCGACATGCTTCACTTCATGCAGCAGGAGTTGTAATTTCTCCAAAGCCAATCTATGAGTTAGTTCCTGTTTATCGTTCACCCAAGGAAGAAATTGCTACACAATTTGAAATGAATGACCTGGAAAAAACAGGTATGCTTAAGATGGATTTCCTTGGGCTAACTACTTTAACAGTTATTGAAGATTGTTTAAGTTCTATAGAAAGAGAATTTAAGCAAAGGGTAGATTTAAATTTAATTCCGCTAGATGATGAAAAAGCCTTAAAGCTTTTTGCTGATGGTGCAACGGATGCAATCTTTCAATTTGAGTCTGAAGGAATGAAAGACTTGTGCCGACGTATGAAACCAGACGGACTAGAAGATTTAGCCGCCTTAAACGCGCTTTATCGGCCTGGCCCAATTGATAGTGGAATGGTGGATGATTATATAGAACGCCGTCATGGACGTAAGCAAGTTCGTTTTGAAATTAATACATTAAAAGAAGTAATGGGAAATACTTATGGTGTGCCGGTTTATCAAGAGCAAATTATGGCTATTTTCCAAGTGCTTGCAGGTTATAGTTTAGGCGAAGCCGACCTTGTACGCCGCGCAATGGGTAAAAAGAAGCGTGAAGAACTAGACGCACATAGAGATAAGTTTTTTGCACAAGCTATAGAGCGGGGACATGATAAAAATAAATTGGAAAAACTATGGAATAGCTTAGAAGGCTTCGCAGATTACGCATTCAACCGCAGTCATTCCGTTGCATATGGATTGCTAGCGTATCATACTGCGTATCTAAAAGCACATTATCCATCGCACTTTTGGGCAGCCACATTATCTAATGAAATCAATGATTTAGATAAGGTAGCTCGCTATATTGATAAAGCAAAGCAGATGGATATAAAAATCCTGCCGCCAGATATTAATATAAGCTTAGATAAATTTACTCCTCAAGGTGATTCTATTCGTTTTGGGTTAGCAGCAATAAAAGGTATTGGTCAGGCAACGGTAGGAGAAATTATTGCTGCTAGGGAAAAAGGCGGTAATTTCAAATCGCTTTATGATTTTGCTGAGCGTGTAGAGTCAAAAGCCTTAAATAAAAGGGTTTTTGAAAGTTTAATTAAATCAGGGGCATTTGATAGCATAAAGAAATTTGGTAGTGTCGAAGAATGGAGAGCTAGAAATTTTGCTGCTATTGATTCAGCAACTGAAAGCGGTATGAGGTTACAACGTGATAAAAATAGCGGCCAGGAATCGCTTTTTGGTATATTTGAAGAACAAACAACAGAAGTTGTTGAGCCTACTTTACCTAATGTTGAAGCTTGGTCATTAAGTAAAATGTTATCGCTAGAGAAAGAAACTTTAGGTTTTTATATTACAGGCCATCCTTTAGAGCAACATAGCGAGCTATTAAAGGAATTTTCAATTTCCAACCTGGAACAAATCAAAACTTTGCCAACAAGTAGCACAATTAAAATAGCAGGAATTATTACTTCTATTACAGTTAGACAAACTAAAAAAGGAGATAATTTTGCTCTTTGTCAATTAGAAGATCAATTTGGAACGATTAAATTAACAATTTGGCCGGAAACTTACAATAAAGTAAATGGGAAATTAAAAGAGCAGGAAACTGTAATTATTAGCGGTATATTAAGCATTGATGCTGAAGGTATTATGACGATTGATACTAAAGATGTGCAGGTTTTAGAAGGAATTAGTGAACGTAGTGCGCGACAAATTGTTTTAAGAGTAAATGCTAATGTGATTACTGTGACAACGGTTGAAAAACTTTATGAACTTTTAGATAGTAATAGGGGGGATTGTGAGATTATTTTTGAAGTAGAACTACCAGGACATATTATTGCACGAATTAAACCACATAGTTTAGTTACAGTTAAGTCAGATAAAGAATTAATAGAATCAATAAAAGATATTTGTAAAGGTTGTAAAATTAGTTTAAGAAAATAGATAGCAAAATAATGTCAAAAATATTAGTTGTTGATGATGAATTAGGAATACAACGGGCCTTAAAAGGTGTTTTAGAGGATGAAGGTTTTGAGGTTGAAACTGTTTCTAATGGCGAAGATTGTTTAAGATTGTTAGGCAAAGAGACTTTTAGTTGTATTTTATTAGATATTTGGTTGCCTGGAATTGATGGCATAGAAACATTACAACAAATCAAAGCAGAGCATCCAGAAATTGTAGTACTAATGATTTCTGGTCATGGAACAATTGAAACAGCAGTTAAGACTACAAAATTAGGGGCTTTTGATTTTATTGAAAAACCTTTACAGCTAGAAAAGACTGTAAAAACTGTCCGTAACGCTTTAGCACGCCAACAAATAGAGTTAGAGAAACAAGTAAATAATATATTAATAAATGAGTGTAAAATTATTGGAGAAAGTGCGCCAATGCGAGCATTACGCCAACAAATTGCTATGGCGGCTCCAACTAATGGACGGGTATTAATTTATGGTGAATCTGGAACAGGTAAAGAATTGGTAGCAAAAGCTTTACATGAACAATCCTTGCGTACAAAAAATGATTTTATAGCAATGAATTGTGCAGCAGTGCCAGAAGAATTAATTGAATCAGAGTTGTTTGGTCATATAAAGGGAGCATTTACTAGTGCCTACCAAAATAAGCGAGGTAAATTTGAAAGTGCTAATAACAGCACTCTGTTTTTAGATGAAGTTGGAGATATGAGCTTAAAGATGCAAGCAAAAGTTTTGCGGGTGTTAGAAGAACAGAGTTTTGAACCTGTTGGTAGCTCAAATCCAATAAATGTTGATGTTAGGATTATTGCTGCTACTAATAAACGACTAGATGAAGAGATGGAAAAAGGTAGTTTTCGAGCAGACCTTTTTTATCGGCTAAATGTTGTACCTTTTCAACTTCCTGCATTAAGACAACATTTAGAAGATATACCACTTTTGGTTGAGCATTTTAATCAGTTGCATAGTCGTAAAAACAATTTACGACCTAAAAAATTTACTGATGAAGCAATAGATTTAATGCAAAATTACAACTGGCCTGGCAATGTACGGGAGTTAAGTGCATTAATTGAAAGAATAATAATAATGCAGCAGAAAACAAAAATTGAAGCTGATGATTTAGGCTTGCGTAAAATGGAAATGGCGATGATTAACTATAATTTTAATAGTTATAGAGAAGCTAGCGAAGCTTATGAACGGGAATTTATTACTCGTAAATTGATGGAATTTCAGGGTAATATTAGTCGTACTGCGGAAGCTATAGGAATAGATCGCAGTCATCTTTATCGCTTGATGAAAACTCTAGGAATTTCTGCTAAACAAAATTAACTTAAATTAATTAAATTTATTGTGGACAAAAAAACTTCTAGTAAAACGAAAGCAGAATTAATTGCTGAACTTACCGAGTTACGCAAAGAATTGGCTATAGTAAAGAATTTCCAAGCGGAAAAATTTCTTAAAGAACCCCCCGGATATCTACGTAGAAACCGATTCCAGACAATTTTTGAACAATCTCCATTTAGTATACAAATCTATGATAATAATGGGGATTTTGTAACAATGAATGAAGCCTCAGAAAAACTTTGGGGTGTAAGTAAAGATCAAATAATAGGTTACAATATTTTTCGTGATGAACAAGTTAAAGATATTGGAGCAATGTCTTATTTTGACAGAGCTTTTGCAGGTGAGTCTGTTACACTTCCACCAATATTTTATGATCCTGCCAAAACACCAGAAATTTATCAGGGTCGTCCGCGTTGGGTAGAAGGACAAGTTTTTCCTGTTAAAGATACAACAGGAATAGTTTTACAGATAATTGTTGTTCATAACGATATAACAGAGCGAAGAGCAACAGAAGAAGTTTTACAAAAGGCTTACCAAGATTTAGAAAAACGAGTTATTGAACGAACAACAGAACTTTCTTATGCTAATTTACAATTAAAACAACAATTAGCAGAACTTAAAGAAGCAGCAGAAGAAAGAGAAATGCTGCAAATGATATTAGAAAACATTCCTTTGATGATTGGTTATTATGATGAGGAAGGCGAAATTTTATTGGTTAACCGAGAATGGGAAAAAACTTTTGGATGGACGCTAGAAAGACTAAAAAAAGAAGGTACTAAAACCTTTATTTCTACAATGTTACCTAATGAAGAGTCCAGAAAAAAATTTTATCGTCCAATGCTATTAGCTCCATCAGGTTGGCAAGAATTAAAAGTTACATTACCAAATGGTCAATTTTTAGATTCATCTTGGCTATTAAAACGTCTTTCTAATGGAAAAACTATAGGTATAGGACAAGATATTTCTGAACGTAAGGGAGCAGAACTAGCATTAAAAAACAGTGAAGCAACACTACGAACAATTATTGAAAGTGCGACGGATGCAATTTTTATTAAAGATCGACTAGGGAAATATTTATTAATTAATAGCTCTGGAGCAAAGTTTTTAGGTAAAACAGTTGCTGAAGTAATAGGTAAAGATGACACAGAATTGTTTTCTGCTGATACTGCGGGTGAAATTATGAGAGGAGATCAAGAAGTAATTAAATTAAATCAAATACATACATATGAAGATGTAGGTACAGCAGCAGGAGTTACACGAACTTATTTATCAACAAAAACTCCTTATTTGGATAGCCAAGGAAATGTTATTGGAGTAATTGGAATTTCTAGGGATATTACTGAGCGTAAACGAACAGAAGATGCAATTTCAGCAGAAAAAGAGCTATTAGCAGTTACATTAGCATCTATTGGAGATGGTTTTATAACAGTTGATAAGGAAGGAAAAATAATTTTAATTAATCCAGCGGCTGAACAAATAATTGGTGTTACTCAAGAGGAAGTAATCAATAGGCCATTAAATAAAGTCGTAAGACTACTAAGCGAGACAACTAGAAAAATCCGCCGTAATGTTATAACAAAAATTTTGGAAACAGGCAAAAGAACTGAACATATAACAGCTAGTGTTTTAATTACTAAAGATGGTCAAGAAAAAATAGTTTCTAATAGTGCAGTCCCAATTTTTGATGCAGAAAATAAAGTAATAGGGGTAGTGCTGGTTTTTCGAGATATTACAGAAAAGCGCAAGATAGAAGAAAAATTGATGCGTGAACAAGCTGCACGTGCTGTTGCTAAATTAGCAGAATTAGAGTTAGAAAAATCTAATCTACAACTCCAGGCCCTAGCAGCTTATGTGCTTAAAGCACAGGAAGAAGAACGTATTCGCCTAGCCCGGGAACTTCATGACGAATTAGGACAAGCTTTAACGTCTATTAGATTAGGGCTAGAACTAGCAGTAGCTTCACTTCCTGATGCTGGGTCAAACAAAACTAATAAATTGCTTGAAGATTTATGTTCTTATGTAGAAACTACGGCTAAAGATGTGCAGAGAGTTGCTAGGGATTTGCGGCCTTCAGTTTTAGATGATTTTGGTCTTTCAGCCGCGTTGGAAGCTTATGCGGATGCTTATGCTAAACGTACTCAAATCAAAGTAGATCTATCACTAGATAAACTGACCAGGCCATTAAGCAAAGAAGTAGAAACAGCCTTTTACCGTATTGTGCAAGAAGCCTTAAATAATGCTGCTAAACATTCTGGAGCAAAAAATATTTCTATTGATTTAACTGAGCAACATTCACAGGTAGTTTTAACGATAATAGATGATGGTAAGGGGTGTATTTTAGATACAGAAAGAAAAAATAGTTTTGGCTTACTTGGTATGTCAGAACGGGCTAGAATTGTAGGGGCAGAAATTTCTTTAGAATCCAGGCCAAACAAAGGTTTTTGGGTGCAAGTTACTTTGCCAAGAAGGAAAACTAGTAGCTATGAGAAAGTTAAGAATCCTATTAGCAGATGATCATGCTTTAGTACGTAGTGGTATTAGAGCATTACTAGAAGCCCAACCAGATATTGAAGTAGTAGCAGAAGCCGATGATGGACGTGAGGCCATTCGTTTGGCACGAGATCTTTATCCAGATATAGCAATTATTGATATTGCTATGCCTGAACTTAATGGAATTGATACTTTGCGCCAAATTTTTGATGTTTGCCCCAATATAAAAGTGCTTGCTTGCTCAATGTATTCAGACCTGCCTTATATTGTTCAATCTCTGCGTTTGGGTGCTTGTGGCTATTTAATGAAAAATAGTGCTAAAGATGACCTAATTCGAGCAGTCCAGGCTGCTAAGGCTGGAAAATGCTTTTTAAGCCTAGATGCTGCTACTCAATTAATAGAGGGTTTTGTCCGTAAAGTTGATAGTGAGGATACTAAAGATAGTTTAACAAGTCGGGAACGAGAAATCTTACAACTTATTGCTGAAGGTAAGTCTAACAAAGAAATTGCCAATAAATTAAACTTAAGTCTTAAGACAATAGAAACCCACCGCACTAACCTAATGCGTAAACTCCAAGTTAAAGAAGTAACAGGACTTGTGCAATATGCTATTCGCAAGGGCTTAATTAGACTAACTAATTAAATATATAGGATTGTTAAGTATATGGAAATAAAGGATATAAATATATTCTTGGAATATTTTGAAAAAGTTAGGGAACGTACAATAAAAGTAATAAAAGTAATTCCTAGAGATAAAATTAATTGGACATACAAAGAAGGAAAATTTACTTTTGCTGATATTATTAGGCATTTAGCAACAATAGAACGCTTTATGTATGCTGAAAATGCACAATTTAAGCCTAGTAGTTATCCTGGGCATGGAAAAGAACTTGCTGAAAGCTATGAAGAGGTTATGGAGTTTTTTAACCGCCTACATTCTGAATCAATGGATATTTTTAGCAAATTAAGTTCAGAAGATTTAGAAAAAAAATGTTTAACTCCGGCTGGGATTCCAATAACTTTATGGAAATGGCTACGGGCAATGGTTGAGCATGAAATCCATCATAGAGGACAAATTTATTTATATTTAGGAATGCTAGATATTATTACACCTCCAATTTATGGATTAACATCTGAAGAAGTAAAAGAAAGAAGCACAGTAAAAAGCGAGTAGTAAAAAATTAAAAATATATGGACTTAAAACAATTTATTACTTTAATGCCTAAAGTAGAACTACATGTTCATTTAGAAGGGGCAATACAACCTGCTACTTTATTAAAACTTGCTCAAAAACATAATATTGACTTACCCGCTAATGATGAAGCGGGGCTGCGGGAATGGTATAAATTTAAGGATTTTCCACATTTTGTGGAAGTATACTTAAAAATATCCTCTTGTCTTCGCAGGGCAGAAGATATTGAACTAATTACAAAAGAATTTTTAGTTGGGCAAGCTGAGCAAAATATCCGTTATAGTGAAGTTACTTATACAGCTTATACACACTATAAATTTAGACAGATTGCTTTTGAGGATCAATTAGCCGCTATAAATCGTGCGCGTGTTTGGGCTAGCAAAGAATATGGTGTAAAAATGGGGTTAATTATTGATATTGCTCGAAATATTAGCCCTGAAGAAGGATTATTAATTGCAGATTGGGTAATAGGTGCTAAAGATAAAGGAGTTGTAGCACTAGGGTTAGGAGGCCCGGAAGCAGGCCATCCCCCGGAACTACATCAAGCAGCTTTTGAAAAAGTCTTAGAAGCAGGGATAGCTAGCATTCCTCATGCAGGTGAAACGGCAGGCCCGGCTAGCATTTGGGGTGCATTAAAAAGTTTACAGGCTAAAAGAATTGGGCATGGAGTACGTTGTTTAGAAGATAAAGAACTTGTAGCTTATCTTAAAGAGCATCAAATTCCGCTAGAAGTATGTCCGACTAGTAATGTTTGCTTAAAAGTTGCAGGTAGTATTAATCAGCATCCTTTACCAAAACTACTAGATGCTGGACTCTATATAACTATTAACTCAGACGATCCACCAATGTTTAACACCACTTTAACAAATGAGTTTTGGCAGGTAGCCAACAATTTTCATCTTAGCCAAACAGAGTTAGAAAACTTAACAATAAATGCTCTTCAAGCTAGTTTGCTAGATAGGGAAGAAAAAGAGAAAATGTTTGCAGACCTTAAAAATGAATTTAGGCAACTAGCTTAAGCTAGCTGCCTATTCTTTAAGAGATACCTAATTTATTAGCTAACTACCACATCAGAAATTTTATCTTCTTTTGTTGTTTTAGGAGAAAATTCTACTGTTGGTAGCTTTGAAGAACCAGTATTAACTGATGAGTGGCCTCTTTCCAAACTAATTATATTGTTAGATAAAGTATAAGAATTACTACGGGCAAAATCTCTTAAAGCTTGACCAAGTTTTGCTGCACTAAGGCGACCTTCAGGATCTTTTATTAAAGTCTTCATTACTATTTCTTCTAATTCTTGAGGAATATCTGGGTCAAAATCTCTTAAAGAAGGAGGTTCTTGTTTTAAGTGCATTAATACAAGTCCAACTATACCACTATATTCTTCTTCAAAAGGAACACAGCCAGCTAGCAGTTGATAAAATAATATACCTAAGCTATAGACATCAGAACGACCATCATAAAGTTTATTAGAAAGTCTTTCTGGTGACATATAAGTAGGTGTACCAACTAGATTTCCTGTGCCAGTAAGATTACTAGGTGTTTTTTCATCTTTATCAACAAGTTTAGCAATACCAAAATCCACTACTTTGACTATTTCACCTTCTTTAGTTTGGTGTAGAAAAATATTATCTGGCTTGATATCACGATGGATAATACCATTTCTATGAGCTTCTTCTAATACATCACAAACAGGAATAATAATATCTAAGCAACGATTAATGGATAATTTTCCTTTGTCCTTAATTTCGCTATTAAGTGACCAACCCTCTAAAAGTTCCATTACAAGATAAGCAATACCTTCAGAAGAAATACCTGAATCTAATACAGAAACAGCATTAGGATGAGTTACTCTACAAGTAGACACGCCTTCTAACAAAAATCTTTCTAAATTTTCAGCACTAGCATTATCTTCTGTTGGGCGAAATACTTTTACTGCAATGGGACGACCTAAGGCAAGATGAGTAGCACGATAAACAGCACCAAAACCACCACTACCAATTTTGCTATCTAGTCGATATTTTTCATCTAGCACAGTGCCAGGTAAGGCTTCTGCCAAAGCAGAAAATATTCGGTCAGCCCGTCGATTAGATTCAACAAGTTCTTGATTAGTTTTAAGTAAATCTTTATGAGCTTTTTCAATTTCTTCTTTAGATTGTTTAAGTTGTTCTATAAAGTCTGCTAGTTCAAAGTTTTTCTTATCAAGCTCTAAGTTATTTTTATCAAGTTCAGAGTTTTTCTTATCAAGTTCCAAGTTATTTTTTGCTAGCTCTTCAGTCTTTTTATCTAATTGGGCCGTTCTTTCCAACACTTTTCTTTCAATGTTTGCATTAATGGCTTCAAGCTGTGCATTTTTATGGGCCATTCCTTCTAAATCACTAACGCTACGTAGACAGGCAAATACTAAAAAGCAGTCTTCAAAAATTACCCAAGCCGCGTGTTCTAACCAACGTAATTGACCTGCCGTTATTACTCCAAAAACAGATTGGGGCCAGTAAACACCTCGAATAAAATGATCTAGCCCTACTACTGCGGTTGCAGTTATCAAAACACGCCAATCACCATAAAAGGCTAAGAAGGCAAGTGAACCAAATATATGAAAGTGGGTTTCAATGCGACCACCAGAAAGATGTATAAGTAAAGCAGATGAAAGCATTTGAGCTATTGCAATAGAATGACGTGTAGCCGGTTGACCAGGTTGGCTAGCAACAAGATAAATAGGAAGGCTAATTATGATTCCGCCTAAAAAAACCGCTGCCAAAACATGAATATGTAGTTCAGGGTAAATTCCAGTCCATGCTGTAGGAGAAATAAAAATAGCAGTAATAATACCAGCTACCCATTGAAGTATTAATAATTTAGAAAACAACCGATCAGTACGTTGGAAGATTTGTTGTTGTTGTTGGTCAAAAAGTTCTGTTGTTCTGGTATTAATTTTATTTTGTATTTCTATATCTAGAGACGAACTAGCATCTAGTTGAAAATTGCTAGAATTAGTTAAAGTAGACATAGGCAACACCTTAAAATTTAGTCTCTATTTTTCGGGATTATTTTTTCCAGAATTAGGTAAACATAAAGTACAACCAAATACTGGGGTACTTATTTGAGGTAATACTCCAGTATTTACTAAAGCAACAATGCTACTACGACCAATATTATCTCCAGCATGACCTCGTGCGCTTGTAATACCGCCGCTAAATAGTAACTTACCTTGAGGATCATACACAACTACTTGGCCGGAAGTAGTGGCATTAAATTTTTCTGCTGTTTGACCTTCAAGGTCAATTTTAACTTCAAGATCAGGAATTAATTTAGCTGTTTCCCAAATATCGGTTTGTTCCCAATCAAGGGAGCTATTTTTAGGTTTGGAAAACAACGCATAAGCTTTTAAGCGATTTTGACATTGAGTCATTAACCTAGCTAACTCTTCTAGTGTGGCACGTGTACAAGGGCATTTTGGATGACTAAATAAAATTAAAGTATATTTATCTTTAGAAAGTAAAACATTGTTATCACCGGGCCAAGTTACAGGAGGGTGTGTAACTAAAGCTGCTTTATTTGCATGGTCTAGTACAAAATACATACCAATACCAATAGCTAATAACCAAAGTGGTAGCAATATTTTAAAGATTTTATTTCCTAATAAATACATTTTATCTATTTTTTAATATTAATTAAACCAAAACTTAAAATAATCTTTGGCGAGGGGTACGTTTTTGAAACAAACTAGTTCGGTTAGTTTGACAATAAACATGTACTTCCCCTTCAACTATTTCTAAACAACAGGATATATCACTAGAAAACGATTCAGCTTTCAGCATTTTTACTGAATTTAAGGCTATAAGCTTAAATTGCTGTTCTGTAGGTATGTTCTGAGGAGCTTTATAACTGTTGCAAAGCTCCATAAATTTTTCATATAAAATAACTAGTTCTTTATGAGCAACAACTTCATTATTTAGTTTACGAGATAATACTAATTTATTTTGTGATAACTGTGCAACCATAGGACTAGTAGATGCTTGAGGTTGTAAGCTTTCTTCTACAAATGCTTCTAGGTTTGAAGAAAAAGTCTTTTGTCCTGTAATTGCTGGTGGTGGTGAAGGTGGAGGTGCAAATCTTTGTTCAATAGCGTATTCTTCATTAGGCATATTTAAATTCTCAGCCTCTCCATCATCCATTATTGTATCAAACCCATATTCATTAGCGATCTCATCGCCAGGAAAGATATTACTTTGTGAAGCATTATTAGTAATTGCAAAATGATTAGAGTTACTTTCTCTAAGTAATATTTCATTTGGCAAGGACTCTTGAGCTAAAGTTGTACTAGGTAAAGTTTTTATTTCTTTAGGATTAGGATTATTAGAGACATTAAAATTTCGTTCTCCAAAAACAAATTCATCTGGGACATATTCAATAGGTGATGGTTCATCAGGAGGAGAGACCACTTTAGGGAGATCAAAATCATTGTTATTACCTAGAAGTAAATCACCTAAAGTTTTTTCTGGTACTGAAAGAATTGGATTTAGTGTAATGGGGTTATTTATGTTATTTGTTAAAGGTTCTAAAGCAGAATTTTTAACCTGACTATTTTGGGAGAAAATATTTTCATTTGTAGGACTACTAGCAAAACTCCCATAATCTAAATTTGTTTCTGTTGGACTAGCTTCATAATTTGCTGTTATATCAGAAGTAGAAGAAATATTTTCTATATTCGCTAAAGAAGAATTTAAAGAAGAATCTAAAGAAGAATCTAAAGAAATATTTGTACTAGCAAAATCACTAACAGGTTGTGAAATGGTTTGTTGCAAATCTAAATTTTGTTCAGCAATCATTAAATTATTAAGTTCATCTAAATTTAAGCTTACATCAATTAAATTATTAACAATTGGTTGTGCTTCCACATTTGAATCTTGTGTTGAATCTTGTGTTGAATCTTCTATTGCTAAATTATTAGACTCGCTTTTTTGCATAGCAACAGTATTATCAATTAACAGACTAGGATTTTCTGTTGCTGTTTGGGTATTTTCTATTTGCTGGCTTTCTTCTAAATTATTTTGGATATATAAATCATTTGCTGGCTGTATAACGGCTTTAGCCTCTTGATCGGAAACATTAGTTTCTAAAGGTTTTATGTCAGCATTGTTGCTAGTACTAGGTATTGATCCTTGAGTTGCAAATTTATTAGCTATAGAAGCATATAATTGTTTTTCCTCTTCATCTTCATCAGGAAATGTTACAGTCTCAAATACTCCAGTAAATGGATCAAGGTAAATATCATCTACTTCATCTAACCTAGGAGTATTTCCTGTTTTAACACTCTCAACATCATTATTAGTTTCATTATTGGCCTCATTAGCCTCATTTATAGGATCTATTGCTACGGTTTGAGCATTAAGAGAATTTGCTGGAGTTACTTCTTGAAGGGATGATGGAACACTTGGTAATTTTTGAGTTATTTTATTTAGTTCTGTTTGGGAAAGAAATTGTTTTAATTGTTCTTCTGAAAGTTTAGGTGCATTTTCTGGATCTTCTGAAAAAGGCACAGTAGGTAATTTAACTGTTGGATGAGATGGAGAAATAGGTTCAAATAATTGATCTTCTCTAGTAATTTTAACTATAGGGACTTTTTGAGTTTCTTTTAATGACTCTAATGACTCTAATGATTGTAGTGATTCTGCCCAATCATCATCATAATCACCTAAGCCATTTGAGAAGGGTTTATTTGCAATGGAATCTTCTTCGGGAATATCTGATATTATAGGGAGTTCTGATAGAGTTGGGGCATTAGCCAAACGATCCCGATCTGCTTCAAAACTTGCTAAAGCACTTTCTAAATCTATTACCGCTTTAGCTGGTGGTGGAGGCGATTCTAAATTTAAGTCAAATTTGCCATCTTCTGTTATAGAAATAGCTTCTTTTAACTCTTCTTTTGGCTCTGTGTTTTTTGATAATTTTGATAATAATGAGTCTTCAATAGGTTCTATAGGCGATATATTTATTGTTGGTATGTTAGACGGCTCAACTTCAGCTTTTATTGTAGGGTAAGCTGAAATGTCTGTTGAAGTAGTTGCTAAAGCTAAAGGTTTTAAGAATCCACTTGTTAACTTAATAGGAGCTTTTTCCACAGACTTTTCGGTTGTTTCTGTAGAACTTAAGTTTGGTCTAGGAAACATTCCAGACTGATAAAACTCAAGAAGTTCATCTTCTTCTGGAGAAGCTTTTGGCTCTGCATTTACTATTTCCTCTGAAATAGCTGGCATATTTGTAATAGTATTTTTTCTAATTCTAGTAATATTTGGTAATTCTGCTGTGGTTGAGGCTTTAATTACTGGTTCATTAGGTATATTTGGCCTTGGGAAAAAGCCAGATTGATAAAACTCAAGAAGTTCATCTTCTTCTGAAGAACTAGGTTTTTCTTTAGAGATACCTGTATTAGTTAACGGCCCGGTCACGGATGGAAAGGGCTTTTCTAAAGAACTAGCAGATTCAGTTTTTAAGCTCTCTGTTTTTATTGGAGGTATTACAGGATAGTTACTAAGACTAGATTCTACTTTTAATGCTAGTGATGCGGCTACTACCTCTTCTTTAATCTCTTTAGATTCTTTAATTTCTTTAGGTTGAAGAACTGTAGGAAGACAAATTTTAGTGTAATTTGCTATGTCATAACCGCTACGAATACCAGCATTAGTAAGAATTACTTCACCAGAATCATCTGTTAAAATAATGTGTCCTGCTGCTGCGGATCCTAATATTAATAGTAGTAGAGTAGATTGTTGTAAGCCAAAAGGTTCATTATAAAATAGACGTTCTAGATCTGTCTTACTGATGGTGTTATTATAAGCTCTATCTAATATATCTAGTAGTTTACCTAGAGGTGCATCTATTGGTATATCTGAACGCAGAGCATATTCAAAGTTTTCTCCTACTAAACTTACAATATGAAGTGGTAAAGCAAAAAGACCTAAGTATTTTTTTAGTTCTGGTCTTGACCATTCAGATGGGAAGAAAAAACCTCTAGCCATGACTTTAATGGTTCTTTCTGTTAATAACTCGCTAAAAACTGGATGTCGAGAGAATTTTCCTTTCCAAACAGAATCAAGCATTGCACCTAGTAAGTAGGGTAAGCGTTTTTCCTGACTAGAAAAAAGTTGTGCAGTGTCTTTTTGTGCAATACCTAAAAAGGTAGTTTCTAAATAGCAACGAGAGAAAATTTTTGCTACCTGTGTAGTTAAATAAGTATCTTCAGCCTTTAATTCTTCTGGGTTAAGAAAAGTTTGTCCTTGTTGACGAATTATTAATAAACGTTTTAGTAAATGTGATTCTTCTGTATGTAACTCATCAGGATACCAATAGCGGATTATTTGATTTTGAGATAATTCTGAGCGTTGTTGGTTGAGAGAAGACAATGGAATTAAAATTAGTTGCCACTCAAAATTTTTTTGCTTACTAGCTTGACTAGCTAATTCTGATGAACCTCCTAATTTAAGTATTCCACGTCGATTTGTTCCACGCCAAGTTAATTCTAGCTCTGAGCGGCGTTGGAAATTATCTTTATCAAAAATCAACGGCCAATCCTTAAAAACTTGCTTACCACTATCTATTAAAATCTCTACTAATCTACTATCATCATCCTCTATTTGTGTAAGTGCTTCTTCTATAGGGTCTACCTTACTGACTTCTGCTAGACGAAGTTGGAAAAATTTTTCCACACCTTCAGTTATAACAATCATTTTTTCCCCAGCAGCAGTCACCATAAAATCCATAATTGTTTTCATAGATTGGCAAAAGAGTACCGCAGGGCTATCATCAA
>Ga0268299_1000781_pt1 | contig 80138 bp, 64 predicted proteins | sample NOBtaG_FD_193484 | JGI IMG/M metagenome (GOLD analysis project Ga0268299, IMG submission 193484) | Activated sludge microbial communities from bioreactor in Nijmegen, Gelderland, Netherland - NOB reactor | ecosystem: Engineered > Bioreactor > Aerobic > Activated sludge | place: Netherlands... | reverse complement strand
GACAACAAGTGGACCGCGATGACCGGCGCCCACGAGAACCCCAATTCCGGCCCGCAGCTGACCGGCCAGGCCAGCGGCGGCGTGTTCAACATCGAGCGCACCTTCAAGGGCCTTGGCGTCAAGCACGTCGAGAAGGCCAACCCGTACAACTTTCGCGACTTCCAGCAGAAGCTGAAAAAAATCCAGGCCGATCCCGAGCCGCAGCTGCGGGTGCTGATCTCGGAGGCCGAGTGCCAGCTGCAGCGCCAGCGCACCGTCAAGCCCATGCGCGCCAAGGCAATCGCCGAAGGCAAGCGCACCGAGGTCGAGCGCCTGGGTGTGGACGAGGAAGTCTGTGTCGGCGATCACTCCTGCATGCGCGTCAACGGCTGTCCGTCGCTGACGCTGGAGGAATCGCCCAACACGCTCAAGACCGCGCCGGTGGCGGCCATCGACACCACCTGCGTCGGCTGCGGCGTGTGCGGCGAAATCGCCCATGCCGCACAGCTGTGCCCGTCCTTTCACAAGGTGACCGTGGTACGCAACGCCAGCCGCTTCGAGCGCTTCATGCAGCGCCTCAGCGAGCGCCTGCTGCCGGCGCTGCGCGCCGCCTGACTCCGGAATTCAAGCAATGCCACGGCAAAACCGCGCCACGCGCATCCTCATCGGCACCGTCGGCGGCCAGGGCGGCGGCGTCCTGAGCGACTGGCTGGTCAAGGGCCTGATCAACGCCGGCTGGCAGGCGCAGAGCATCGGCCTGCTCGGCCTGTCGCAGCGGGCAGGTTCCGTCATCTACTACGTCGAGACGCGGCCGCACGGCGACAAGCCGCCGATCCTGTCCGCCTACGCCGTGCCGGGCGATGTCGATCTGCTGTTGGCACAGGAATTCCTGGAACTGGGCCGGCTGCTGCAGGGCGGCTTCGCGCACCCGGACTGCACCATCATCGCCAACACCTACCGCTACTACGGCACGCTGGAGAAAACCCCGGCTGAGGGCGGCATCTACCCGTCCGGCGTCATCCGCAAGGCGGCCGAGACGCTGTCCGGCGACAGTTACCTGTTCCATGCCCAGGAAGTGGTGGCGCAGGCCGGCCTGTCGCTGCTGTCGAGCAACGCCGTGCTGCTGGGTGCCGTGGTGGCGAGCAAGGTGTTCGACCTGCCGGCGGAACCGTTCCACCGCGCCATCGAGGAAGCCGAGGTCGGCGTCGCCGACAACCTCAAGGCCTTCGATCTTGGCTACCGGATGATGGGCGACGGCACCCTGCCGCGCGCCCTGTTCAAGGAAACCGAGGTGCTGGACTGGCAACAGCTGGCCCAGCAGCGGGAGGCCGCCCTGCCCTCGCGGCGCCGCGCCGAGTACCGGCAGCTGCTCGATCAGGCGCGCAGCGCCGTGCCGCCGCTGGCGCGCATCTTTGCCGAGGCCTGCTACCGCCTGCTGGACTTCCAGGACGCCGCCTACGTGCGCGACTACATCGCCCGCGTGCAGGAACTCCACGTCGCCGAGAGCGCCAAGTCTGGCGCCGGTAACTCCACTGTGACAGCAGCTTACGCACAGCATCTTGCCAACTGGATGAGCTACGAGGACGCCCAGCGTGTGGCGCAATTGAAGCTGCGCCCCGAGCGTTTCGCCAAGATGCGCCAGGACCATAACGTGCGCGGCGAAGACCCGTTCTGGGTGGACGATTTCCTGGCCCCGGACCCGCCGCAGATCTACGGCATGCTGCCGGCGCCGATCGGCCGCTGGGTACGCGCCCGCGGCCAACGCTGGCGCGCGGACTTCGACCACCTGTCCATGCCCATGCGCGTGCGCATCAACCGGCCGTGGGGGTATCTGACGATGTCCTTCGTCGCGGCCATGCGCCATCTGCGCCGCCGGTCGCTGCGCCATCACGAGGAGCTGATCCTGCTTCAGCGCTGGCGTGACGCAGTCGTGCATTGGCTGGGGCGCGATGCGGCGCTCGGCCGGCTGGCTGCCGATGCGGGCCGGGTGGTCAAGGGCTACGGCCGCGTGCGCGACAAGGCGCTGGATGATCTTTGGGTGTTCATTGACCAGGGCCTGCCGCTCCTGGAACAGCTCGGCGCCGCGGGCGGGGATGCCGCGACTGTAGGCGACGAAGCGTTGAAACTGCTGGCAAGCGAAGCCGGCAAGGGCGCCGCCTGCCTGTACCTGCTGCGCGATCGCCTGGCCGCAGCCCTGCCGGCATCGAGCGCCGCGGCCTAGGCACAGCCCGATGCGGGTCACCTTGCGTCACGCCGGCCAGTCCGAAGTCAGCTTCGCCTGCGAGGCGGACGACACGGTGCTGGCCGCCGCCCGCCGGGCCGGGGTCACGCTGCACGTGGCCTGCGAGCAAGGCGGCTGCGGGGCCTGCCGGGCGCGCATCGTCGAAGGCGCGGTGCACTATCCCGTCCCGGCCTCATCGCGCTGGCTGGATGAAGCCTCTGGCAGCGAGTGCTACACCCTGCTGTGCCGGGCCGTGCCAAGCCGCCCGCTGGTGGTCGAAACCGCGCACCCATGGCGACAGCAGGAGCGCGCGCCGCTGTCGCGACTGATGGACAAATAATCGCGAGCGACCCACCATCGACTCACTATCGACGCAACAGGGCGCAGACCCCGACCACACCCCACGGAGGAGCCGCACATGGCCGTCAGTCGATTCTCATACGCGAGCATGAACGTCATGGACGTGGAAGCCGCCGTCCGGCACTACATCCACGTCGTGGGCCTTCGCGAAACCGACCGCGACAGCGACGGTCGCGTCTACCTGCAGGCCGCCGACACGCAGGATCACCACTGCCTGATTCTGAATCCGGCCAAAACGGCCGGGGTTGAGCACCTGGGCTTCAAGGTCAACGATCCAGCCGATCTGGACGAGGCCGCGGCCGCCGTCACGGCCTACGGAATAGCCGTGACGCGGGTGCCGGCCGGCGCGCTCAAGGGCCAGGGTGAAGGCTTGCGCTTTGCGCTGCCGTCCGGGCAAGACATGCTGCTCTACTACCACGCCGACAAGGTCGGCTACCTGACGGGCATGGAAAACCCCAATCCGGTATCGGCCCACAGCACGCCGGGCGGGCGGGTGACGCATCTGGACCACACCCTGATCTCGGCGCAAAACCCGCAAGACGACGTGAAATTTCTGACCGAAGTCCTTGATTTCTCGTTGACGGAAAAAGTCGTCGACCCGGCCGGCAACACGCTCGCCGCGTTCCTGACCTGCGGCCACACCATGCACGATCTGGCCATCGGTCCCGGCCCGGACAAGCACTTTCACCACATGGCCTTCGGCATGGACAGCCGCACCGAGGTCATCCACGGCGTGGACCTGCTGAAGGAAAAAGCCGTCCCGGCGCTCGAATACGGCATCACCCGGCACGGCATCGCGGGCGTGACCACCATTTACTTCCACGACCCGTCCGGCAACCGCAACGAGTTCTACAACGGGGCCTATCTGGCGCCCGGCGCGCCCGGTTGGGTGCCGCCCATCGTCTGGCAGGCCGAGCATTTCCCGCGCGGCGCGTTCTATTACGAAAACGCCGTGCCGGAGGCCTTCTTTGCCGAGGTCACCTGAAAAACTTCCTTCAACCGATTGAAAAACCTCTCACTTTAAAGAGGCTGGAGAACGGGCATGGCCCTCAAACACGGCGGCATCATCCGCATCGCCTATGTGCGCCTGGCGCTGAACGACTCGCGCCTGCGCCAGGCGCAGTTCTTCTACTGCGACTCCCTGGGCCTGGTCGAGACCTACCGCCAGCCGGACCGCCTGTACCTGCGCTGCTGGCACGAGGCCTTCCCCTACTCCCTTGTGCTGGATGAGGCCCCGGAAAATCGGCTGGTCGAGATCGGCTTCCAGGTCCGGGATGCTGAGGACCTGAAACAGCTTGAAAACAACGTCGTAAAAGCCGGAACCACCGTCACGCATGACTCCGCCGGGGTCCTGTCCGGCATGGGCGAGTCGATCACCTTCGCCATTCCCGGTGGCCCCACGCTGCGCCTGTTCGCCCAGCTGCCGCAGATCGGCTACATGACCGGCTTCGACTCGCCCGACTGGGTGACGCCGCGCCCGCTGCGCGGCACGCCGGCGCCGTTCTTTCTGAACCACGCCGGCATCACGGTCACCGATCCGCAGGCTGCGGTGGACTTTCTGACCCGGGCGCTGGGCTTCGTGATTTCCGAGCGCATCGACAGCGACGACGGCCAGCAGCTGCTGTCGGCGCTGGTGTTCCGGATGCAGAAGGAAGCCGGCGGCCAGGAGCTGGCCATCTTCCCCGGCCCGGCCGGGCGCCTGCACCACATCGCGTTCACCAAGGAAGACCCGAACGACATCCTGATCGACGGCCAGTACCTGCGCGAGGCCGGCGTGAACATCGACATCTACGGCCCGACCCGCCAGTCCTACGGCAAGACCTTCTCGCTGCACTTCCACGACCCGTTCGGCGTGCGCCTGGAACTGTGCGCCGGCGGGCGCCTCACCGAGGTGCACCCGGAATTCGAGGCCGTGCGCTGGACCGAGTCGCAACTGGGCAAGGCGCTGTCGTACTTCGATCGGGACCTGCAGACGGCCTTCCTCGCGCCGTCCCTGTAGCCGGACCAGGTCCCTGCAATCGGGTCGCGTCACTGCCCGAGGATAGTTTTGCCGGGAGGTCGCGAATCCGGGAGTCGGCCTCGATCACTTTAGCGACGGCCGTCTTCATTCGACCGTGGCGGTGCCGGACAGGCGGTCCCATTCGGCCAGCCAGGTCGCCAGATGCGCCCGGCCCTGCCCGATCAGGCCGTCCACCAAGGCACGCACGCGCTGTTGTTCTTCCCGGTAGGCGCGATCATCGAAATGACCGCCCAGGTGCGCCAGACGCAGCCACACCAGATAGGTGGTCAGCGCGTCGCACTCGTTGTAGGCGACGATGCGGTCCAGCTGGCCGTCCAGCCACAGACCGGCGACCGCGTTGCCGTCCACGTCCAGCTTGCCGGGAATGCCGGACAGCACGGCCAGTTCGTGCAGTGAGGGCGTAGCCTTGCCCCAGCCGCCGACGATCTCCTTGATGTCCACGTGCGCATCACCGCGCGCGAAGTAGTCGACGCCCTCCCAGGGCTTGTCCGGACGGTGACAGAACTCGGCGGCCGACAGGCCGTTGACCACCGCCCGCTGCAGCAGGATCTTCAAATCGGCATTGATCGAGTTGTAGCCGACCAGCTGCGGCTTGTGCTCGCCCACGGCATCCAGAAACGTGCCGATCACGTGGCTCTCCGCAATCTGCGCCGCATCGCCCACGTCCCGCGGCAGGGACAGCAGGTGCAACTGCACCGAACCATCGCGCCGCCGCTGGCGCGTGACGGCGGCGATCGACACCACCCGGCACACGATGGTCTTCAGGAACGGCATCGGGTCCTCGTCGCTGGCACCGGCCTGCTGCCACATGTGCGCGATGACCTCGCGATCCGGCAGGTCGGCCGGCAGCCTGTACAGCCTTCGGCCGGCGGCCGGGTCCGGCACCCATTCGCAGTCGAAGGCCCACACCTTGTCGAACACGCTCTTGAACATGAATCACCTTGCCCCGTAGCTTTTCACGATGACCGAGTGGTCAGCCGACTGCGCCGGCATTAAGCTAGCAGGCTCACTTTCGCCCATTTTCTAGGAGCCTGCCATGCCGCGACGCGACCGCCTTACCGTGAACGACGTTCACGGCGCCTGGGCCATCATCCCCACCCCGGCGGTGGATAACGCCGAAGACTGGCGCTGTGAGGACAGCATCGACTACGACGAAGTCGCCCGCGCCGTCGACGGCCTGATCGAGGGCGGTGTCGACGCCGTGCTGGCCCAGGGCACCTTCGGCGAAGGCGCCACCATCACCTGGGAAGAAAAGAAAAAGATGATGGAGGTGATGGTCGAGACCGCCCGCGGCCGCAAGCCGATCTTCGTCGGCGTGACCACGCTGAACACCCGCGACACCATCAAGCAGCTCAAGCACGCGCGCGACATCGGCGCCGACGGCACCATGCTCGGCCTGCCCATGTGGCAGGTGTGCGACGTGCCCAACGCCGTGCGCTTCTACCGCGACGTGGCCGAGGCGGTGCCGGAGATGGCCATCTGCGTGTACGCCAACCCGGAGGCGTTCAAGTTCCAGTTCCCGACCCCGTTCTGGGCCGGCGTGGCGGAAATCCCGCAGGTCATCACCTGTAAGTACATCCACATCGGGCAGCTGTCGGTGCACACCGCGGTGTCGAAAAAGCGCATCCGCTTCCTGCCGATCGAGTTCGATCACCTGGACGCCGCCCGCATCGACCCGGAATTCCATACCGCCTTCTGGTCGCCGTGCGCCAACGGCGGCCCGGAGATGACCGTCCGCATCCGCGACACCGTGAAGCAGGCCGTCAAGACCGGCGACTGGAGCACGGCGCTGCGCGTGTGGGGCGCCGCCGCGCCGGTCATGGGCCATTTGATGCCGCCGGGTGGTTTCCCGGAGTTCTCGCGCTACAACATCCAGCTCGACAAGGCCCGCATCAACGCCAGCGGTTGGATGAAGGCCGGCCCCTGCCGCCCGCCGTACCTGACCGCTCCCGCCAACTACCTGGAGGGCGCCGTCAAGGCCGGCAAGGGCTGGGCCGAGCTGTGCGCCAAGGTGCGCGCCGGCGAGCTGTAAGCGCCAGCATCCGCCCGCCGCCGTGAAAACCGGCGGCGGGCATCACCCCGCTACAAAAAAAGCCAGAGGAGCAACCCATGACCAGCCAGCCGACCGCCGAACAGATCGTCCGCCAGACGCTGCACATCATGTCGCAGGGCGCCTCCGCCCAGCAGCATGTGGTCGATGCCTACATGGCCAAGCGCACGCGCGAGCGCGACATCAACTGGGTCGTCATCCAGGCGGCGCGCGAGTACGGCGCCACCAACATGTACGCCGACCGGGCGCGCCTCGCGCTGGGCACGGGCATCGGCGTGCGCGAGGCCGACCGCTTCGCAGTGATCATGAAGGAAGAACTCGACCATTACCGGGCTTACATGAACCTGCTCGACCTGACGCTGGGCAAGGGCAAGGAGCCGCCGGAGCCGGAATCGTTCCATTACCTGAACGTCGAGTTCACCGCCGGCGGCGCCGGCTTCCACGGCGACTCGGGCGCCATCGTGGCGCGCAAGTGGCCGGAGCACCACCGCTTCATCTCGCTGTGGATGAAGGTCTACAACACGCTGCCGAAGTGGACCTCGCGCCTGCTGATGACGCAGGGCGAAGGTGGCTCGGTCGGCTGGCACTGGTGCATGAGCAACCTGCCGGGCGACGACGAATTCCTGCGCCTGGCAGCCAAGCTCGAAAAGACCGTGGTCGAGGACGAGATCTTCCACGGCCCGGAAGAAATCAAGGAACTGGCGGCCGGCTTCGATCCGGCACAGGCCCTGCCCTGGGACGAGACGCTGAACCTGGCGCGCGAGATGCGGTACCTGGACGTGCGCGAGCGCAACGAGCAGTTCCTGTACCCGCTTGGCGAGGCGGAACTGGAAGCCATCCGCCGCGCCATCTTCGAGGACACGCTGGCGCCGAGCGACATCTACGCCGCAGTCGCCTGACCCACACCGGCTCCAGCCGGTCACTGGCCGGGCCCGCCGGCGCTGCGGGCTTGGCCGGTTCAACCGTGATTTCTTCGCCGGCCTCGCAACAGGCCGGAACGTGGCAGGCGCCGTTCGGCCATCGGGTAACACGGGACGCTGAAAGGCCCGCAAGGGCGGCACGCTACAATGCCGCCCCCGCCGACCGCCCCGCCCCGCCATGACCGACCGCACCGCCCTGCTCCACCGCCAGCTGGCCGAGCGCATCCTGCTGCTGGACGGCGCCATGGGCACCATGATCCAGCGCCACGGGCTCACCGAAGCGGACTATCGCGGTGAGCGCTTCGCGGACTTCGGGCGCGAGCTGAAGGGCAACAACGACCTGCTGACGCTGACCCGGCCGGACATCATCGCCGGCATTCACCGGGCCTACATCGACGCCGGCGCGGACATCGTCGAGACCAACACCTTCAACTCGACCGCCGTGTCGCAGGCCGACTACGGCCTCGAAGCGCTGGTCTACGAGCTGAACTGCGAGGGCGCGCGCCTGGCCCGCGGCGTGGCCGATGCCGCCAGCACTCCGGCGCGACCGCGCTTCGTGGCCGGTGTACTGGGCCCGACCAGCCGCACCGCCTCGGTGTCGCCGGACGTGAACGACCCCGGCTTTCGCAACGTCAGCTTCGCCGAACTGGTCGAGAACTACACCGAGGCCCTGCGCGGCCTGATCGACGGCGGCGCCGACATCCTGCTGATCGAAACCGTCTTCGACACGCTCAACTGCAAGGCGGCGATCTACGCCATCGAGAGCCACTTCGCCGCCAGCGGCCGGCGCCTGCCGGTGATGATCTCCGGCACCATCACGGACGCCTCCGGGCGCACCCTGTCCGGCCAGACGGCGGCGGCGTTCTACGCCTCCGTGGCGCACGCCCAGCCGCTGTCGGTGGGCCTGAACTGCGCGCTTGGCGTGGAACTGCTGCACGAGTACGTGCACGAGCTGGCGCAGGTGGCCGAATGCCGCGTCAGCGCGCACCCGAACGCCGGCCTGCCGAATGCCTTCGGCGGCTACGACGAGACGCCCGAGTTCATGGCCGGGCACCTCAAACAGTGGGCGCAAAGCGGCCTGCTGAACATCGTCGGCGGCTGCTGCGGCACCACGCCGGAGCACATCCGCGCCATTGCCGATGCCGTGGCCGGCATCGCCCCGCGGCCGCTGCCGCAGCCCCGGCACGTGCTGCGCCTGGCCGGGCTGGAGCCGCTCGACATCGACCAGAACAGCCTGTTCGTGAACGTCGGCGAGCGCACCAACGTCACCGGCTCGAAGCGCTTTGCCAACCTGATCAAGGCCGGCGACTACGAGGCCGCCATCCAGGTGGCCCGCCAGCAGGTGGAAAGCGGCGCGCAGATCATCGACATCAACATGGACGAGGGCATGCTCGACTCGCGGGCGGCCATGGTGCGGTTTTTGAACCTGATCGCCAGCGAACCGGACATCAGCCGTGTGCCGGTGATGGTGGACTCGTCCAAGTGGGAGGTCATCGAGGCCGGCCTGCAATGCGTGCAGGGCAAGGGCATCGTCAACTCCATCAGCATGAAGGAAGGCGAAGAGGCGTTCCTGGAGCAGGCCCGGCTGGTGCGCCGCTACGGCGCGGCGGTGGTGGTGATGGCCTTCGACGAGCAGGGCCAGGCCGACACCTGCGCGCGCAAGGTGGCGATCTGCGAGCGGGCCTATGGGCTGCTGACCGAGCAGATCGGCTTCCCGCCCGAGGACATCATCTTCGACCCGAACATCTTTGCGATCGCCACCGGCATCGAGGAACACGACAACTACGCGGTCGATTTCATCGAGGCGACGCGCCAGATCAAGCAGCGCCTGCCGCACGCCAAGATCAGCGGCGGCGTCAGCAACGTGTCGTTCTCGTTTCGCGGCAACGAGCCGGTGCGCGAGGCCATCCACACGGTGTTCCTGTACCACGCCATCCAGGCCGGCATGGACTTGGGGATCGTCAACGCCGGCCAGCTTGGCGTGTACGACGACATCGAGCCCGAGCTGCGCGCGCGGGTCGAGGACGTGGTGCTGAACCGCCGCCCGGCCGGCACCGACCAGACCGCCACCGAGCGGCTGCTCGAAATCGCCGAGCGCTACCGCGGCGGCGCGGCATCCGCGGGCCCGGCGCAGGATCTTTCCTGGCGCGAGCTGCCGGTCGCCAAGCGCCTGGAGCACGCCCTGGTGCGCGGCATCACCGACTACGTCGAGCAGGATGTCGAGGAGGCGCGCCACGCCTTCGCCCGGCCGATCGAGGTCATCGAAGGCCCGCTCATGGACGGCATGAATGTCGTCGGCGACCTGTTCGGCGCCGGCAAGATGTTCCTGCCGCAGGTGGTCAAGAGCGCGCGGGTCATGAAAAAGGCCGTCGCCGTGCTGCTGCCCTACATCGAGGCCGAAAAGGACGCCAACACCCGCGCTCAGGCGCGCATCCTGATGGCCACCGTCAAGGGCGACGTGCACGACATCGGCAAGAACATCGTCGGCGTGGTGCTGCAGTGCAACAACTTCGAGGTCATTGATCTGGGCGTGATGGTGCCCTGCGACACCATCCTGCGCACCGCCCGCGAGCGGCAGGTGGACATCATCGGCCTGTCGGGCCTGATAACGCCCTCGCTCGACGAAATGGTGCACGTGGCCAGCGAGATGCAGCGCGAGGGCCTCGACATCCCGCTAATGATCGGCGGCGCCACCACCTCGCACGCGCACACGGCGGTCAAGATCGCGCCCGCCTTCGACGGCGCCACGGTGTACGTCAAGGACGCCTCGCGCGCCGTCGGCGTGGCGCAGAACCTGATCTCGCCGCAGCTGCGCGAGGCCTTCACCAGCCAGGTGCGCCAGGACCACGCACAGGCGCGCGCGCGCCATGCCGCCAAACAGCAGCGCAGCCGGCTGCTGACGCTGGAACAGGCGCGCGCCAACGCGTTTCGAACCGACTGGGCGGCCTACCGGCAGGTGCCGCCCCGACAGCCGGGCATCAGCGTACTGGACGCCATCGACCTGGCCGAACTGGTCGACTACATCGACTGGACGCCGTTCTTCCAGGCCTGGGAACTGGCCGGCCGCTACCCGAAGATCCTGGACGACGCCGTGGTCGGCGAGCAGGCGCGCCAGCTGCTGGGCGACGCGCAGGCCATGCTGCGGCGCATCGTGGACGAGCGCTGGCTAAGCGCCCGCGCGGTGGTCGGCCTGTTTGCGGCCAACGCCATCGGCGACGACATCGAGCTGTACACCGACGACACGCGCAGCACCGTGCTGGCCACGCTGCACCACCTGCGCCAGCAGCAGCAGAAGCCCGACGGCGTGCCCAACCTGTGCCTGGCGGACTACGTCGCGCCCCGGGACAGCGGCGTCGCCGACTGGCTGGGCGCCTTCGCCTGCACCGCCGGCATCGGCATCGACGCCCACGTGGCGCGCTTCGAGGCGGCGCACGACGACTACAACGCCATCCTGCTCAAGGCCCTGGCCGACCGGCTGGCGGAGGCCCTGGCCGAGCGCCTGCACCAGCGCGTGCGCACCGACATCTGGGGCTACGCCGCCGGCGAAACGCTCGACAACAGCGCCCTGATCGACGAGCGCTACCAGGGCATCCGCCCCGCCCCCGGCTACCCGGCCTGCCCCGAGCACACCGAAAAAGCCACCCTGTGGCAGTTGCTGGACGCCGAGCGCAACGCCGGCATGCGCATTACCGAGCACTTCGCCATGCTGCCAACGGCGGCCGTCAGCGGCTGGTACATCGCCCACCCGCAGGCGCGCTACTTCGGCGTCGGCGACATCGGCCGCGATCAGGTCGAAGACTACGCCCGGCGCAAGGGCTGGACGCTGGCGCAGGCCGAGCGCTGGCTGGCGCCGAACCTGGGCTACGAGGCCTGAATCCCACCGCCGTAGGATTCAAGCCGGCTGCGGCGCGAGCAGTGGCCGCGCGCCGCCTTGCCCACGGCCGCTACGAACCGTCCGCCGTGACCGTGGCCCGGGGCGCTGCGCCCGGCCACCTCACAGACGGCGCGTCCACGCCACCATCAGGGTGTTCACGTAAGGCTCGATTTTCTCGCGCCCACCGACGCCAAGCAGCGCGCTCGCTGACGGCCCCTCGTAGGTCTGCTCGAAGAAGTGGCCAACCGCCAGGTGCAGCGCGTGCCGCTCATCCGGCTGCCAGCTCAGACCGACGCTCGCCTGATGGCGGGGGTTGGGGGTCAGCAGGTTGAAGCTCGCGGAGTTGATGTCGTCGTCATTGGGCCGCCGCCCGTACGCGTAGCCGGCGCGCAAGGTCAGGTCCGGGCGCAGCGCGAAGACCAGGCCGAACCGGTAGTTGTTCTGATTCCGCCAGTTAAAGCCGCTGCCGTCACTCGAGCCCAGCGGCCGGCCGACGGGGTCGGCCAACGAGTTCAGAACGCCGTTGCCAAGCGACGGCACGGCCGCAAAGTTGATGCGCTGAAAATCGAAAGCCAGCGTCAGGCGCGGGTGCGCCTGCACCGCGACGCCGAGGCTGACGTTCTCCGGAATGTCGAAGCTGCCCTCGGCGAACAGACCGCGGTACTTGTCGAAATCCTGCATGTGGATGCGCGTCGCATAGGCGACACCCAGCGTAAGCCACGGCGTCACCTCGCCCAGCCAACCCATGCGCAGGCCGGCGCCCAGGGCGATGTCCTTGCCGTTATTGGTGACGCGGTCCGGATGCGCCGACAGCGGGGCGAAGGCTTGCAGCCCGTAAGCCTCGAAGCGCTGCAGCGCCAGCAGCGGTGCGATGCCGAGACTGTGGCGCGGTGCCGGGCGCCAAGCCAGCGTCGGCGCCACCACCAGTTGCATCAGGTCCGAGCCCGCCCGCCCACAGCCAAAGAAGAAACTGGCTGGCCGCGTGCCGCACTCGGCCGGATTGAAGTTGGTGCCCGGCACGCCGGTGGTGTCGGTGTACTCGGTGTTGAGCCCGCCGTTGCCGTACAGCGTTACGCCGATCGCAAGGTCGCGGTCGAGCTGCCGCGCCCAGGCGCCCTCGGGCACCGGAAACACGGAGTTGCGGCTGTTGGAATGAAAATCGTAGACGCTGCCGGACCCTTCGCGCTCGATGCGCCGGCGCGGCAGGAACAGCTCCAGTCCGAGGTCCAGCCGGTCGCCCGCGGCAAGCAGCTTGGCCGGGTTCGACGCGCCAGCGTAGGCATCGCCGGTAACGGCTGTTGTTGCGCCGGCCATCTGGCGGGCGATCGGGCCGTAGCCCAGTGCGAAGTAGCCCCCGCCGGCCTGCACGCCGGCGGTAAGGAGCAGTGCAGCACAGGCAAGCAGGCGCGCGTGGGTGCGAACGGACAGCGACATATACCCTCCCTGAGCCGCCTCTGCTTGTTGGGAAATCTGTTCGCTTCAACTCGCGCGCCACCGCGGCGAGACGGGCGCGTTGCCGGTGGCGGTTGGCCGCAGCGCCTGGGGTGGAATGTAGCGCACCGCCGGTTGGGCAAGGCGCGGCGGCCCAGCCGGCAAGCCGGGTACGGCATACGGCCTGCTGGTGTCGATGGCAATCGCCAGTACCTGCTCCTCGGCGCCAAGCGGCTGGTAGCGCGCGCGCTGCGTGTCCAGCACGGCCAGGTTCGCCTCCGAGGCATCTTCGGCCTGGGCGGCGCGACGCTCGACCCGCTCGCGCAGCACATCCGGCGGGGCGGTACAGGCAAGGATTCGAAATGGCACGCCAAGGCTCGCCGCCAGCTCGGCGAAATGCCGGCGTTCGCTCGCGGCAAGAAAGCTGGCATCCACCAGCACCGGCCAGCCGGCCGCAAGCAGCCGGCGCGCCAGATACGCCAGACGCCGGTAGGTGGCGGCGCTGACCCTGGCCCGGTAGGCGCCCCGGTCGATGCCGGAGCCGGTACGCGCGGCGGCGGCAAGACCCAGCAGGCGCTTGCGCTCCACGTCCGAGCGCAGGCGGATCAGCGGCAGGCGCTCGACCAGCCAGTCGGCGTAATGCGTCTTGCCGGAGCCGGCCAGGCCGTGCGTGATGGCCAGCCACGGCCGGCGCGGGCGGATGAGGGTGTCGGCCAGGCGCAGGCAGCTGATGCACTCGCGCAGGGCCTCAAAGCGCTCGCCGGGCGCCGTTGCCCCGGCCGCGCGCAGGCGCGCCACCTTGGCACGCACCAGCGCCCGGTACACCTCGAAGAAATCGACCAGCGGCGCGCCGCCATAGTCGCCGGTGATCTGCAGGTAGCAGTCGCGCACGCGGCGGGCCAGGTCCGGCCGGCCGCGGCGGGCCAGGTCCATGGTCAGGAAGGCCAGTTCGCCCTGCACGTCCTGCCAGCGCAGGCCGGGATCGAACTCGATGCCGTCGAACGGCACCGGCCGGCCGTCCAGCCACACGATGTTGCCCAGGTGCAGGTCGCCGTGGCACTCGCGCACCCAGCCGTCGCTCCGCCGCCGCGCCAGCAGCGCGCGCTGGCGCCGGTATTCGACCTCGGTCCAGGCGGCCAGGCGCTCCAGACGCGCGCGGCTGCGCGGCCCGGCGCCGTCGCGCAAGGCGGCGAGGTTGTCGCGCGCGGCTTGCAACAGATCGCGGGGGCGGCCATGGGGCGAGTCGACCGGCGCCGGCGGCAGGCGCTGGTGAAAGGCCGCGATGCAATCGGCGAGCGCGTCGATGTGCGCAGCTTCAAGGTGCCCGCCCGCGAGCAGGCAATCGAACGACGCCTGCGGCGGGAAGCGACGCATTTCGACCGCGTAGTCGATGGCCCGGCCGCTGCCACCCAGGCGCGGGGCGATGGCGCTGCCGGTGATCGGCAGGACGGAAAGATATAGGTCCGGCGCCAGGCGGCGGTTCAGGCGCAGTTCTTCATGGCAGAAATGCCGGCGCCGGCGCAGCATGGTGAAATCGACGAAGCCCAGATCGACCGGCTTTTTGAGCTTGTAGGCGCGCTCGCCGGCCAGCAGCACGGCCGAGATGTGGGTTTCGATGATGCGGACCGGGCCGGCCTCGCGCGCCAGCGTTTGGACCAGCGCATCCAGCATGCGCCGCCACCGGGCGCCGGGCCGGGGGCTGGCGGCGGCGCTTTCGGTTGCCACCAGCCCCCTCCCTACCGCCTCAGACGGATTTGACGTCGATTTTCCTCACGTTGCCGTGAGCCTCGGCGCTCTTGGGCACGCTGATGCTGAGCACCCCCTTGCTGAAGCTGGCGCTCGCCTGGCCGGCGTCGGCATCCGGGGGCAGGCGAAAGCTGCGCGTGAAGCTGCCGTAGCTGCGCTCGGTCAAGTGATAGCTCTTGTCCTTTTCTTCGCGCTCGGCGCGCTTCTCGCCCCGCAGCGTCAGCAGGTCGTCCTGCACCTCGACACTGACGTCCTTGTCCTCCATGCCGGGCAGTTCCGCGCTGATGAGGTAACTGTCGTCCTGTTCCTTGATGTCGACGGACGGCACCAGGTCACCGCCGGTCAGGCGCCGCAGCGGTTCGATGTCCAGCGGCCGGCGCAGCGAAGGCCAGCGCGGGAAATCGGCAAAGAAATCGTCGAACAGCGTGTCCCAGCGATTGCGCAGACTGCTCATCGAATGGCCGGCGCCCGTCGCCGGACTGGACTTACTGACTTCGACCTGGGTGGATCTTTCAGTCATGGCACGCCTCCTTACAAGTCAGGGTGCGCCGCCGTACGCGGCGAGTTTGTAGCCTAAGACCGCACGGTTCGCGGCGAGTTGATCCCGCTCAATGGCCCGCAGATACGGGTCGCCATCCCGTTGCGACTGCCCGCAGGCGGCTCCCGGATTGCAGGCTCGCCACGCTGGCCCAGTGCGCCGCTTTCGGGTCATAGCGGCGCACAGCCGGCAGCGGCCCGGCAAATAGGGGGATGGCCTTGTAGTTGGGTGTTCAGCCCCAGCGGCGCCCTGGTGGCGACCGCCGAGGACGACGCCCACGGCGACAAGGTGGATTTTCGAAGCCTGAACCTGCGCCGGGCGCGCTCCGTGCACACAGCCCGTCGCGGACACGCCCCCGCAATCCGGCGCAGTGATCGTGTTCCGGCGGGCGCCGGCTACAGGAAAAACGCCAGGTTCGGCGTGTCGATGCGCGGCATGTCCAGATGCACCTCACGCCGCGCGAGTACGAGCTCGCCACCCTGCGGGCGCAGCAGGTCGTGGCGGGCGGCGCTCAGGAAATACGGCTGCGGATTGTTGGCCCGCACGCGCAGCAGCAGCACCTGGCTGGCCACGCGCAGGCCGTCGTCGGCCGCCGCGGCGGTGATGTTGGTGACGAAATAGCGCAGAAAACTCGGCACGCGGTCGGCGTTCGACTGCGCATGCGTGAGCTGGCGGATGCGCACGGAAATGCTGTGGCGGGTTTCGTCCAGCCAGGCCGGATCGCCGCCGTAGTGGCGCTCCTCGCCGCGCTTTTCGAACTGCTGCAGCGGCACCCGGTAGACGAGGTCCGGCGCCAGCCGGGCCAGCCACGCTTCGTACTGACGATTGGCCAGCAGCTCGGCCTCGCGAAACAGGAACTCGCTCACGCGGCGATAGTCGGCGTCGCTCACCGGCGCGCCACTGAGCCACGGCTCGCTTGCTGTTGCGGCTGGGGTCGCGGCGCTCATTTCTCGCCCGCCATCCAGCGCCGCCACTCGACAAGGAACTCGAACTCCGTGCACTCCGTGAACATGTTCCGGCAGGTTTTGCCGGGGCCCGGAAAGTCGTGCCAGAGGTCGTCGCGCCAGCCGCGCGTGGCCTGGAAGTTCAGGTCCAGCCGCCGGCCGACCGGGCCGCGGAGGCCGCGACTGACCGCCGCCCAGGCCTCGGAATCGTCCTGGTCGAAGGTGCCGCCGGCCGAGAACGAGCGCAGGCCGGCCTGCAGCGAGCGCGCCTTCCAGTCGTCCGGCGCTTCGCGCTCGGCAAGGAACCAGTTCCACACTTCGGTGCGCGTGGCGCTGAGCGGCTGCCACAGGCGCAGCGTGAGGAAATTGATGGCCGGCTGATCGGCCTCGAAGCGCACCGGCGCCTGCACCAGCGACAGGTTCGGAAACAGCGTCGCCACGCCGGTCATCATGCGTCCGAGCAGACCGATCTGGGTGGCGTTCAGCGTGCGCCGGTGCAGGTCCACCATGTCCGGGTGGTAGCCGACGAAATCGAGCCGCTCGCCCGGCGTCAGGTTCAGCAGCATGGCGCTGCCGTTGCCCAGGATGACGTCCGGGCTCTCGCCCATGATGGCGGCCATGAACTGCTCGGGTGACTCGTCCACCGCAAGCTGGCTGATCGGGCCGTGCAGCAGGGGCGCGTGCGGGCCATCGCCGCAGAAGTTGATCGGGCCGATCTTCCAGTTGTGCTCGAACACCCAGCGCTGCGGCGGGCCCAGCACCTGCATGCCCTGCGGCGTGCGGGCCAGGAACATGTCGAAATACCAGCGCGCGGTGTCGTCGAGCGTGTGCGACAGCGGCGGCGCCGCGGCATCCCAGGTGGCGAAGATGAGCCCGGCGTAGCTGTCCACCTGGGCCGCAGGATGCAGGCCGAGCCGGTCGAACGGCACCGCGTCGCGGTAGAACTCGCGCGGGTGAAACGCGCTCTGGAAGCGCCCGTCCAGGCCGAAGGTCCAGCCGTGATACGGGCACACGAAGCCCCGCGCCCGACCGACGTCGGCCTGGCAGATCATCACCCCGCGGTGGGGGCAGCTGTTGTGCAGCACGCGCGGGCGGCCGTCCTCGCCGCGCACCAGGATCACCGGATCGAGGCCCATGTTGCGCGTGACGTAATCGCCCGGCTGCGGAATCTCGCTGTCGAGCCCGACGAACAGCCAGGCGCGGGTAAAGATGCGCTCGACTTCCAGCTCGAACAGCGCCTCGTCCACGAACAGGCGCCGGCTGGCCAGACCCTGCTCCACGTCCACCAGCGCCGCCGCGCCGGCGGCGTCCATGATTTCCGGTGCCGACATCGCTCCTCCTGCTGTTCGTATGTGCTTTTCGGGCGCCTGCGGCATCATAAATCACCGTTGTCGCGAACAACGGGCGCCCATAAAGACGAACCCCGAGGAGAAACGCCCATGGCCTACACCAATCTTCGCCAGTACGTCGCGCGCCTGAGCAGCGCCGGCCAGTTGCTCGAAATCGACGCCGAGGTCGACCCCGCCTGGGAAATCGGCACCATCGCCCACAAGGTGCTGGCCGAGAACGGCCCGGCCATCCTGTTCAACAACGTCAAGGACTACCCGTATCCGGTGCTGGCCAACATGGTGGCCACCATGGACCGCTGCGCGCTGGCCATGGAAGTGCCGCGCGACGATCTGATCGAGTCCTACATCCGCATGACGGCGCGCTTCGACGGGCCGGACCTGCCGGTGGTGGCACGCGAGCAGGCGCCCTGCAAGGCGGTGACGATACCGCGCGATCGACTGTCGTTCGCGGACCTGGTGCCGCCGATCGTCTCCAACCCCGGCGACGGCGGCGCCTATCTGAACTTTGGCCTCATCATCACCCGCGACCCCGAAACCGGCCTGCAGAACATGGGCATCTACCGCCTGCAACTGCGTGACGGCCTGCAGACCGGCTTCTGGTGCAGCCCCACCTCGCACGCCGGCATGATCCGCGGCAAGTACGAGGCGCTCGGCCAGGACATGCCGGTCGCCGTCTGTGTCGGCGCCGATCCGGTGCTGTATCTGGCCTCGCAGGTGGCCGGCATGCGCCTTGGCATGGACGAGCTCAAGCTGGCCGCCAACATGCGCGGGCAACCGTTCAACCTGGTCAAGGCCGACACTGCGGACCTGCTGATCCCGGCCGACTGCGAGTTCGTGTTCGAAGGCCGCGTCCTGGCCGGCCGGCGCGAGGCCGAGGGTCCGTACGGCGAATACCCCGGCTACTACGGGCCGGTCGGCGAGCAGCCGGTGCTGCAAATCGAGCACGCCACGCGCAAGACCGATCCGCTGTTCAACTACACCTATCTGGGCCTGCCGCCCACCGACACCCACGCCATGGGCCAGCTCAGCGGCGAGGCCGGCTACCTGCACAAGCTGCGCAGTGACGTGGCGCCAACGGTCCGCGCCGTGTACTGCCCGCCCGACATGCACACCGTGATCGTGTCGCTCAAGAAGACTTACGAGGAGCAGGCCAAGCACGTCATCTACTCGCTGTGGAGCTCGCGCATCGTCAAGACGGTGATCGTGGTCGACGACGACGTCGACCCGCGCAACGCCGACCTGGTGTCCTGGGCCATCGCCAACCGTTGCCAGGGCACACACGACATCCTGGTGTCGGATGGCTTTTGCACCATCGGCCCGTCGCCCGACAAATACGGTGAAGGCATCGCCACCAAGATCGGTATCGACGCCACCGAGCCCCTGTCCGGCTTCCCGGCGCTGGTGCGCCCGAGCGGCGACATGCTGGAGCGCGTGAACCGCCGCTGGGGCGAACTGACCGCCTCAAAAACGCCGCGCCTGCGCGCTCACGGCTGACGCTGACGTCGACCCGTACACCAACTCGCAGCAGAACTTGGGAGATGCAGTGCGTGGTGTTCCGGGGTGCCTACCGGCGGGCGCCGGGGATGACGCATACCAACTGAGCGGGGTCGCTCCCGGTCCGGGCGCCGCACCACGCCCGGGCTGAAAACGCAGACCGCCTTCAGGGCACCTCGAAGAAGCTTTCGAGGTGCCGGTGCACCCCATGGATGGGTTTCGCCGGTGGCCGCCGGCCAAACCCGTGCCCCTGATTCGGATCAGTGCCCGCCGGGCGCCGGCTTTCTACAGTGTCGACTCCGGCGCGGGCCAACAGGATCCGTGCGTGCCGCTGCCACCGGAGCCGACCGTGCCCGATACGCTCATTCGCAAAGCCAACGGCGCCGGTCATGCGCTGCCCAACCTGGCGGACTACGACGCCGCCCGCGCCGGCTTTTCCTGGGCCATGGAGCGCCAGGCGCTGCGCGGACTGCCCGGCGGCGGCCTCAACATCGCCATGGAGGCGGTGGACCGGCATGTGCAAAACGGCCGCGGAAAGCAGGTGGCCCTGCGCTGCCTGTCGCGCGGCGGCGCGGCGCGGGAATTCACCTACGCCGAGCTGGCGGCGGAAACCAACCGCTTCGCCAACGTGCTGCGCGCGCTGGGCGTGCAGCACGGCGAGCGCGTGTTCAGCCTGCTCGGGCGGGTACCGGAGCTGTACCTGACGGCGCTGGGCACGCTCAAGGCCGGCGCGGTGTTCTGCCCGCTGTTCTCGGCCTTCGGCCCGGAGCCGATCCGCGCCCGGCTGGACCTGGGCGGCGCCCGCGTGCTGGTGACCACGCCCACGCTCTACAAACGCAAGGTCGCCTCACTGCGGGAGCAGCTGCCGCAGCTCGAACACGTGCTGCTGGTGGGCGAAGACCGGGACGGCGATGGCACACGCAGCTTCGCCGCCCTGATGGCGCAGGCCGGCCAGGGTTTCGAGGCGGCCGGCACCGGCGGCGAAGACATGGCGCTGCTGCACTTCACCTCCGGCACCACCGGCCGGCCCAAGGGCGCCGTGCACGTGCACTGCGCGGTGTTGCAGCACTACGTCACCGGTCGGCTGGCGCTGGACCTGCACCCCGGCGACGTGTTCTGGTGCACGGCCGATCCCGGCTGGGTGACCGGCACCTCGTACGGCATCATCGCGCCGCTGGTGATCGGCGCCACGCTGGTGGTGGACGCCGAGGAGTTCGATGCCGAGCGCTGGTACGGCATCCTGCAGGACCAGAAGGTGGACGTCTGGTACACGGCGCCGACCGCCATCCGCATGCTGATGCGCCTGGGCGACGAGCTGCCGGCGCGCTTCGATCTCACGCGCCTGCGCTTCATGGCCAGCGTCGGCGAGCCGCTGAACTCCGAGGCGGTGATCTGGAGCCAGCGCGCGCTCGGCCGGCCGTTTCACGACAACTGGTGGCAGACCGAGACCGGCGGCATCATGATCGCCAACTTCGCCGCCATGGACATCAAGCCGGGCTCCATGGGCAAGCCGCTGCCGGGCATCGAGGCGGCCATCGCCAATGTCACCAGGGACGGCCGCCTGGAGTTCGTCGATAGCCCCGGCGAGCAGGGGCAGCTGGTGCTGAGGCGCGGCTGGCCGTCCATGTTCCGCGGCTATCTGGGCGAGGAGGAGCGCTACCGCAAGTGCTTTGTCGGCGACTGGTACCTGTCCGGCGATCTGGCCCGGCGCGACGCGGACGGCTATTACTGGTTCGTCGGCCGCGCCGACGACGTGATCAAGACCTCCGGCCACCTGATCGGGCCGTTCGAGGTCGAGGACGTGTTCATGCAGCACCCGGCGGTGGCCGAGTGCGGCGTGATCGGCAAGCCGGACCCGATGGCCGGCGAGATCGTCAAGGCCTTCGTGGCGCTCAAGCCCGGCTTCGAGCCGGACCCGGCCTTGCACGACCAGCTGATGGCGCACGCCAGAACGCGCCTGGGGGCCGTGGTGGCGCCCAAGGAGATCGAATTCTCCGCCAGCCTGCCCAAGACGCGCAGCGGCAAGATCATGCGCCGGCTGCTGAAGGCGCGCGAGCTGGGCCTGCCCGAGGGTGACACCTCGACCCTGGAGAACGCCTGATGGCCCTGCCGGACGCCGACACCGCGCGCGACCTGCTGCGGCACATGCTGCGCATCCGCGCCTTCGAGGACGCCTGCGCCGAGCTGTACAGCGCCACCAAAATCCGCGGCTTCCTGCACCTGTACAACGGCGAGGAAGCCATTGCCGCCGGCGTCATCCCGCTGCTGGACGCGCAGGACGCCATCGTCGCCACCTATCGCGAGCACGGCCACGCGCTGGTGCGCGGCGTCGACATGGGCGCCGTGATGGCCGAGATGTTCGGCATGCAGGAGGGTTGCAGCCGCGGCCGCGGCGGCTCCATGCACCTGTTCGATGCCGCCGCGCGCCTGTACGGCGGCAACGCCATCGTCGCCGGCGGCCTGCCGCTGGCGGTGGGTCTGGCGCTGGCCGACGCCATGCAGCAACGCCCGCAGCTTAGCGCCTGCTTCTTCGGCGAGGGCGCGGCGGCCGAGGGCGAGTTCCATGAATCGCTGAACCTGGCGGCGCTGTGGCGCCTGCCGGTGCTGTTCGTGTGCGAGAACAACCAGTACGCCATGGGCACCGCGCTGGCGCGTTCGGAGGCCGAGACCGATATTCACCTCAAGGCCCGCAGCTACGGCCTGGCCTCGGCCGCCGTGGATGGCATGGACCTGCTCGCCGTGCGCGAGGCGGCGCAGACCGCCATCGACCACGTGCGCGGCGGCCACGGCCCGTATCTGCTCGAATGCCACACCTTCCGCTTTCGGGCGCACTCCATGTTCGACGGCCAGCTGTACCGCGACAAATCCGAGATCGAGCGCTGGCGCGCCCGCGACCCGATCGACCTGTTCGAGCGCGAGGCGCGCAACCTTCGCCTGCTCGCGGACGACGCACGCGCCGCGCTGCAGGCCGAGGTGGACGCCGAGGTGGCGGCGGCGGTGGCCTTCGCCGAAGCCGGCACGCCCGAACCGGTGGACCGGCTCATGCGCGACGTCTACACCGACACCCCGGCATGAACGCCGCCACCCTCACGTACCGCGAGGCGATGCGCCAGGCCCTGCGCCAGGCGCTGGCCGACGACCCGCGGGTGTTCCTGATGGGCGAGGACATCGGCCGCTACGGCGGCTGCTACGCCGTCAGCAAGGGCCTGCTTGAGGAATTCGGCGAGGAACGCATCCGCGACACGCCGCTGTCGGAATCGGCCTTCACCGGCGCCGGCATCGGCGCGGCGCTGGGCGGTATGCGGCCGATCGTCGAGATCATGACCGTCAACTTCAGCCTGCTGGCGCTGGACCAGATCCTGAACAACGCCGCCACGCTGCGGCACATGTCCGGCGGCCAGGTGTCGGTGCCGCTGGTGATCCGCATGGCCACGGGCGCCGGCCGGCAGCTGGCGGCGCAGCACTCGCACAGCCTGGAGGGCTGGTACGCCCACATCCCGGGGCTGAAGGTGGTCGCCCCGGCCACCGTCACCGACGCCCGGCACATGCTGGCCGCGGCGCTGGCCGATCCGGACCCGGTGATCGTGTTCGAGCACGTCATGCTCTACAACGCCGAGGGTCCGCTGGAGGCGGTCGAGGCGGTGCCGCTGACCGGCGCCGCGGTGCGCCGGCCGGGGCGCGACCTGACGCTCATCACCTACGGCGGTAGCCTGCCCAAGGTGCTCGCCGCCGCCGAGCAGCTGGCCGCCGACGGCATCGAGGCGGAGGTCATCGACCTGCGCTGCCTGCGCCCGCTTGACGACGCCACGCTCATGGCCTCGGTGGGTCGCACGCGCCGGGCGGTGATCGTGGACGAAGGCTGGCGCAGCGGCAGCCTGGCGGCGGAGATCAGCGCCCGCATCGTCGAGCAGGTGTTCTACGACCTGGACGCGCCGCCGGCCCGCGTGTGCAGCGCCGAGGTGCCGGTTCCGTACCCGAAGCACCTGGAGGACGCCGCCCTGCCGCAGGTGGACGGCATCGTCGCCGCCACACGCGGGGTGCTCGGGCGTGGCTGAGTTCTGCATGCCGTCGCTGGGCAGCGACATGGAAAGCGGCAAGCTCGTCGAGTGGCGCGTCAAGCCGGGCGATCGCGTGCGCCGAGGCGACATCGTGGCGGTGGTGGAAACCCAGAAGGGCGCCATCGACGTCGAGATTTTCGACAGCGGCGTGGTCGAATCGCTGGTGATCGAACCGGGCACCGAAGTGCCGGTCGGCACCGTGCTGGCCACCGTGCGGAGCGAAGGCGAGGCAGCGGCCGAGCCGGCCACCCCGAAGCCCGCACCGCGGCCGCCGCAAGCCACGCCGACGGCACCACCGCCTCCTGCCGCGGCACCCGTGCGCCCCGAGCCGGCCGTGGCCCGGCCTGCGCCGCCCGCGGTCGGCGGTGAAGCCACGCCGGTGCGCGCCTCGCCGGCGGCCCGCCAGCGCGCCGCCGCGCTGGGCATCGACCTGGCCACGCTCACCGGCAGTGGCCCCGGCGGCGCCATCACCCTGGCCGACGTCGAGGCGGCGCCGGCGCAGCCGCCGGCACGGGCGCCCCGTGCCAGCCCATCGGTACGCCAGCGCGCGCTGGAACTGGGCATCGACCTGGCCGGCGTCACCGGCAGCGGCGCCAAGGGTGCGATCACCGTGGCGGACCTGGAGCGCGCTGCGGCCGGCGCGCAGTCGGCGGCGCCGATCCCGGCGCCCGCGCCCAAGGCGCCGTTCGAACCGGACGCCATGCGCCGCGCCATCGCCGCCGCCATGACGCGCGCCAAGCGCGAAATCCCGCACTACTACCTGGCCACCACGGTCGATTTCGAGCCGGCGCTGCGCTTCATCGAATCCGTCAACGCCGCGCGCGACCCCGACCGGCGCCTGCTGTACGCCGTGCTGCTGCTCAAGGCCACCGCGCTGGCGCTGCGCGAGGTGCCGGAGCTGAACGGCTTCTGGCGCGACGAGCGCTTTCAACCGTCCACCGCGGTGCACATCGGCGTGGCCGTGGCGCTGCGCCGGCGCGGCCTAATCGCGCCGGCCCTGCACGACGTGGCGGACAAGGATCTGGATACGCTGATGGCGGAGCTGAAAGACCTGGTGCAGCGCGCCCGCGCCGGCGGCCTGCGCAGCTCCGAACTGACCGACCCCACCATTACGCTGAGCAGCCTGGGCGACAACGGCGTCGAGTCGGTCCATCCCATCATCACCCCGCCGCAGGTGGCGGTGGTCGGGGCGGGCTCCGTGGTGCGCCGGCCGTGGGTGGTCGGCGAGGGGCTGGCGGTGCGCCGCGTCATCACCCTCACCCTGGCGGGCGATCACCGTGTCAGCGACGGCCACCGCGGCGCGCTGTTCCTGGCGGCGCTGGGCCGCCTGTTGCAACAACCGGAGGCGCTATGACCGAAACCGAACTGCGCGAGCGGCTGCTCGCCATCTTGGGCGCCATCGCCCCGGAAGCGCGCGAAACCGAGCTCGACCCCGTCGCACCGCTGCGCGACCAGATCGACATCGATTCGATGGATTTCCTGAACTTCGTCACCGCGGTGCACAAACAGCTCGGCGTGCCGATCCCGGAACTGGACTACCCGCGCCTGAGCAGCCTGAACGGCGCGGTGCACTACCTGACGCCAAAGCTGGCGGGCTGAACGCCCCGCGCGATTGCGCCGCCGAACCGTACTGACCGACAATGGCTCGCAGTCGAACGGCCGTTAAAGCCCGGCGGTGCGCACCCGCCCAACGCCGGGATCTGTCTTTTCAAGGAGGAACGAGGCATGCGGATCGAACAAGGTTGGCAACCGTCTGAAATCGAGCGCCTGGTGGACGTCGAAAACGCCACCGCCAGCCGCCTGATCTTCACCGACGAGAACCTGTTTCGCCTGGAGCTGCAGCGCATTTTTGCGCGCACCTGGCTGTACATCGGCCACGAGTCGGAGATTCCCAAGAACGGCGATTACGTTACCCGCAAGATGGGTAACGACCCGGTGATCCTGGTGCGCGACGACAAGGGCCGCGTACGGGTGCTGCTGAACAGCTGTACGCACCGGGGCACCATGGTGTGCCGTACCGACAGCGGTCATGGTCGCGGCTTCACTTGCCCGTATCACGGTTGGGTGTTCAGCACCAGCGGCGCCCTGGTGGCGACGGCCGAGGACGAAACCTACGGCGGCAAGGTGGACTTTCGAAGTCTGGACCTGCGTCAGGCGCGCGTGGGCAGCTACGCCGGCCTGGTGTTCGCCACCTGGAACCACGACGCGCCGACGCTGGACGAGCACCTGGGCGACGCCCGTTGGTACCTGGACATCATGTTCGGCCATACCCCCAAGGGCATGACGGTGCTCGGCCTGCCGCATCGCTGGAGCCCCACCAACAACTGGAAGCTCGGCCCGATGAACTTCGGTGCCGACGGCCCGCACGCGGTCAAGGTGCACGGCCCGATCGTGGATGCAACCCTGGCCGGCGGCAACGGCGCGCGCGCCATGATCCACAAGGCGCTGCTCGACAGCCCCTCGGTCACCGCCGGCCCCTACAACGGCATCTGGACCCAGGGACCGGCGGAAATGCCGGAATGGATGGGCCACGATCCGGAGCTGGTGGCGCTGTACGAGCGCACCCTCAACCCGGAACAGGTCCAGCTGTTCAAGCGCTGCATCGCGTCGGTCGGCACGGTGTTCCCCAATTTCTCCTGGGTTTACGGCCCGGTCAGCTTCGACATGCAACGCGACCCGCTTTCAAACTTCTTTGCCATTCGCGTCTGGCAGCCAATCGCCGCGAACCGCACTGAAATCTGGAACTGGTTTCTGGCCGAGGAGGAAGCCGGCGAGGCCTTGAAGCAGCGGGCCATGCAGGCCGGCGTGCGCACCTTCACCGCCGGCGGTACCTTCGATCAGGACGACGCCGAAGCCTGGCACGGCATCCAGCGCGGCAGCGAAGGCGAGATTTCGCGCACGCTGGATGTGAACTTCCAGGTGGCGCTGAACTACCGCGACCGCCCGATTGCCGACTGGCCCGGCCCCGGCGTTGCCTACCCGTCGAACTACTGCGAGGTCACGGAGTTCAACAACCTGGTGCAGTGGCGCGAGTACATGTCCGGCGCGCGCTGAGCTAGAACCGCCGTATCGCTGCCCGCGGACCGACCCGGGCAGCCCGCTTCATATCTGGAGATTGCCGAGTGACCACCGCAACCGCGCCGCGCCTCGTCGAAGACGCCCTCTACCGCCGCCTGTGCGAGTTCTGTTACGACGAAGCCGACCTGCTGTCGCAGCGCCAGTATGGGAAATGGTTCGCGCTGCTGGCCGAGGACGTCCACTACCGCGTCGGTTTCCCGGAGTTTTACGAGTACGGTACCCAGCGCAAGATCGGCATCGGCAATCCGTATTTCGACGACAACCACATCAGCCTGAAAGTGCGCGTGCAGCTGCTGGGCAATCCCACCACCACCACGGCCGAGAACCCGCCGAGCGTCTACAACTACTTCGTCACCAACATCCGCGCCCGCTGGGCGGCTGACGAGGCGGACGCGCTCGATGTGGAAAGCCGGCTGCTGGTCTACCGCGTGCGCGCCAGCGAACCGGTGCCCTACATCCTGGGCGCCCGGCGCAAGGACCGGCTGCGGGTGGACGGCGAGGGTTTTCGCATCGCCCGCCGCGATGCCATGATCGACCAGTCCATCATCCAGTCGCCGAACCTGAGCTTTCTGCTCTGAGCGTCGGTCACCAGCCGGCCGGACTCCGGCTGGTGACGACTCCAGATCAGTCCGAACTGCCGTACTTGCCCAGCAGAACGTGATGCAGGGTGGCGGTGACCGGCACCTCGATGCCGAGCAGCCCCGCCCGGCGCAGCACCGCGCCGGTGATGGCGTCCAGTTCCAACGGCTTGCCGCGCTGCGCATCGGCCAGCATCGACGGCGTGATCGGGTCGATGCCCTTGATCCACTGGAACACCGCTTCCAGTTCGTGCGGGCTGAACTCGACCTCGTCGGCCGCCGCCGCGGCGCCGGCCTCGCGCATCAGATTGCGCATCACCCAGGCCAGGTCGGGATCGTTCGCCATGCGCTGGGTGTCCAGGAACGCGACCGCCGCCAGCGGGTTGCAGCCGTTGTTCAGGACCAGCTTGCGCCACAGCTCGCGGCGGATGTCTTCGCTGGCGAACACCGTCACGCCGGCCGCGCGCAGGCGCTCGATGAGGTCCGTCGCCGAGGCGCCGCAACCGGTCGGATAGTCGCCGAGCACCGCCTCCAGCACGCCACGCACTTCCACCTCGCCGGGGGCGGTGATGTGGGCGAAGAACTTGCGCATCAGGCCGCCCAGCACCGGGCGGCCGAACACTTCGGCCAGGATCGGCTCGTTGTCGACGCCGTTTTGCACTGAGCCCAGCCGGCAGTCGGCACTCACGTACGGCTTCAGCTGCTCGGCCAGGCGGCGCGTGTGCTGGCTCTTGCAGGCAAACAGCAGCCAGTCGCAGTCGCCGATGCCGGCCAGCGCAGCCTCGTCGGCGGTGTCGATGACCGGCAGGCGATGGGTCTGCCGATCGCCGTTCAGGTCCAGCGCCAGCCCGTCCTGCGCCAGCCGGGCGGCGTGCTCGCCGCGCGCCAGCAGCACGACCTCGGCCTGCCCGGCCTTGGCCAGCAGCGCCCCGACCAGGCAGCCGATGCCGCCCGCGCCAACGATGCCGATGCGCACGCCCTACTCTTCCAGCAGCTTGCGCTTGGCCGGCACGCCGGCCCACTGCTCGGCATCCGCCGGGGCGTCCCTGCGCTGGGTGATCGGCGGCCACTGCTGCGACAGGCGCGCGTTCAGCTCGATGAACTCCTGCTGATCGGCGGGGATTTCCTCCTCGTCGACGATGGCCTCGACCGGGCATTCGGCCACGCACAGGGTGCAGTCGATGCACTCGTCGGGGTCGATCACCAGCATGTTCGGGCCCTCGCGGAAGCAGTCCACAGGACACACTTCCACGCAGTCGGTGTACTTGCACTTGATGCAGGCTTCGGTGACGACGAAGGCCATGACCGTTCTCCGGGGCAAAAAAAGCCGTCAATTATAGCGGCCGGGCTTGCCCCATCAGGTCCTGCGGCTCGCATCCGCCAGCTGATTCGTGGCAGCCGCGCCATCGCCGCGGATCTTCGAATCAGGCATTCGGCCGAGGCGGGCCTCCCACGCCCAGCCCTACGGCAGGTTGCCCTCACCGGCCAGGGCACGCAGTTCATACAGCAAATCCAGCGCGGCGCGCGGGGCGAGCTGATCGGGGTCGACCTGCGCCAGGCGGTCCAGCACCGCCTGGCCGGGCTGCGGCTCGAACAGGCCCAGCTGGCGCTGCGGTGGCGCAGCAGGCACAGGTTCCGGCAGACCCCCGCCGAGCGCCGCCAGGCGCTCGCTGGCCAGCGCCAGCACCGCCGCCGGCACGCCGGCCAGCGCCGCCACCTGCAGGCCGTAACTGCGCCGCGCCGGCCCCGGCTGCACGCGGTGCAGGAACACGATGCCGCCGGCATGCTCGGCGGCGTCCAGGTGCACGTTGTCGACGCCGTCGAGCTCCTGCGCCAGCGCCGTCAACTCGAAGTAGTGCGTCGCGAACAGCGTGAACGCCCGCACCCGCTGCGCCAGGTGCGTCAGGCAGGCCCAGGCCAGGGCCAGGCCGTCGTAGGTGTTGGTACCGCGGCCGACCTCGTCCAGCAGCACCAGGCTGCGCTCGGTGGCGTTGTGCAGGATGTTGGCGGTCTCGGTCATCTCCACCATGAAAGTCGAGCGCCCGCCGGCCACGTCGTCGGCGGCGCCGATGCGCGTGAAGATGCGGTCGATCGGCCCGATGCGCGCCGCCCGCGCCGGCACGTAGCTGCCGGCATGCGCCAGCAGCACGATCAGCGCCACCTGCCGCATGTAGGTGGACTTGCCGCCCATGTTCGGCCCGGTGATCAGCAGGATGCGCCGCGCGTCGCCGAGCGCCAGATCGTTGTCCACGAAATGGCCTTCGACCAGCCGCTCGACCACCGGGTGGCGGCCGCCGTCGATGTGGATGCCGGGCGCATCGTCCAGCTGCGGCTCGACGTAACCGAAGCGGTCGGCCCGCTCGGCCAGGCAGGCCAGCGCGTCCAGCTGCGCCAGCGCAGCGGCCGCGGCCTGCAGCGGCGCCAGCTCGGCGGTGATGGCGTCCAGCAGCGACTCGAACAGCTCCCGCTCACGCGCCAGCGCGCGCTCGCGGGCACCGAGCGCCTTGTCCTCGAAGGACTTCAGCTCGGGCGTCAGGTAGCGCTCGGCGTTCTTGAGCGTCTGGCGGCGCGTGTAGTCGGCCGGCAGCTGCGCCGCCTGGACGCGGCTGATCTCGATGTAATAGCCGTGCACCCGGTTGTAGGCCACCTTCAGCCCGGCGATGCCGGTGCGCTCGCGCTCGCGCCGTTCGAGCTCCAGCAGGTAGGCGCCGGCATCGCGGCCGATGGATCGCAGCTCGTCCAGCTCGGCGTCGAAACCGGCCGCGATCACCCCGCCCTCGCGCAGCAGGGCCGGCGGCGTCGCCTCCACCGCGCGACAGAGCAAGTCATGCAGCGGCTCGAAGCCCGGCAGCGCGGCGCGCAAATCTGCCAGCAGCGGCACCTCCAGCCCGGCCAGCAGGCCGGCCAGCCCCGGCAGCAACTCCAGGCTTCCGCGCAGCGCCGCCAAATCCCGCGGCCTTGCGCCGCGCAGCGCCACGCGCCCGAGGATGCGCTCCACGTCGCCCACACCGCGCAGGCCGTCCTGCACCCGCAGATAGGCCTGGTCCTGCAGCAGCACGGCGATGGCCGCGTAGCGGCGGCGCAACTCGGCGTGATCGCGAATCGGCCCCAGCAGCCAGCGCCGCAGCTGGCGGCTGCCCATGGCACCGACGCAGGCGTCCAGCACGCCGACCAGCGTGGCGCGCTCGTCGCCCGACAGGCTGCGGTCGATCTCCAGATTGCGCCGCGTGGCCGGGTCCAGCACCAGCACCGCATCGGGCGCCTGCACGCGCAGGCCGCGCAGGTGCGGCAGCGCCGCCAGTTGCGTGTCCTGCGCGTACTGCAGCAGTGCCCCTGCGGCGCCCACTGCCAGCGGCAGCTCGGCGCAGCCGAAACCGGCCAGATCGCGCACCGCGAACTGCTCGCACAGCCGCCGCTGCGCGCTCGCCGCCTCGAACTGCCACGGCGGGCGCAGCGTGATGCTCCACGTGCCCTCGGGCGCCGCGCTGCCGTCGTCCGGCAGCAGCAGTTCGGCCGGGGCGACCCGCGCCAGTTCGGCCGCCAGCGCCGCCTCGCCGGCCAGTTCACCGACCGTGAAGCGGCCGCTGGCCAGCTCCAGCACCGCCAGGCCGGCCCGCTCGCCGGCGCGCAGCACGGCGGCGATCAGGTTGTCGCGGCGCTGGTCGAGCAGCGCCTCGTCGGTGAGCGTGCCGGGCGTAACCACGCGGGTAATCTCGCGCTGCATCGGCCCGCGGCCGGTGGGCGTGCCGATCTGCTCGCAGATGGCCACCGTGCGGCCGCGCCGCACCAGCCGGCCGAGGTAATTTTCGAGCGCGTGCGCCGGCACGCCGGCCATCGGAATCTTCTGCCCGCCCGACTCGCCGCGGCTGGTCAGCGTGATGTCGAGCAGGCGCGCCGCCTCGACCGCATCGTCGAAGAACAGCTCGTAGAAATCGCCCATGCGGTACAGCAGCAGCGCCTGCGGCCGCTCGGCCTTCAGGCGCAGGTAGTGCTGCATGACCGGCGTATGGCCGGCCAGCGGATCGACGGGGCTTTGCGTCATGCCGGTCCCGGCTCAGAGTTAGTAAAGAAATGCACGTCCTGTGCATTTCTTCTGTCGCAAGTCCGGTACACGCCCGGACTTGCTCCCGCGGATCGAGCACTTACGTGCTCGATCCGCGACCGGCCATCCCTGGCCGGGCTGAGAGCTTGTGACATTCAAGCTCTCAGTCGGCGCGGCGCCCGCTCGCCCAGGCACATCAGCACGCCAAGGCCGATCAACGCACCGCCGGCCCAGATCCACTGCACCAGCGGGTTCACGTAGGCGCTGACGGTGTGGCGACCGTCGCGCGTCTCGCCGAGCACCACGTAGACATCGCGCAGCGGCGTCGAGTGGATGCCGGATTCGGTGGTCGGCATGCGGCTGGCGTGATAGCTGCGCCGTTCGGAGCGCAGCGTAACGGTTCCGTCGAGGCGAAATACGGCGCGCTCGGCATCGTAGTTGGGGCCGCGGGCCGGACCGACGCTGACCAGTTCCACACGATGACCAGCCAGGTCCAGCACGTCGCCGGGCTCCATCGTGACCATGCTGTGCTGGCGAAACAGCCCCGCCGCCGCCAGGCCCACCGTCGCCACCGCCACGCCGACATGCGCCAGCAGCGCGCCGTAGTGGCGCCGCGCCCGCCAGGCGTTGCGCCACACCGCGCCCAGCAGCGCACGGCGCTCGGCGCTCGCAAGACTTCGCCCGCCGCGCAGCAGATCCGCCGCCACCGTGGCCAGCGCGAATGCCGCAAAGCTGACCGCGATTGCCGCCAGCACGCTCACCGGCCGCGCCAGGGCGAGCGTAAGCGCGCCGGCCACGAGGCCGATCGACGCCTGCCACTTAAGGCGCGCCCACGCCGCCCGCGGCTGCGCGCGCCGCCACGGCAGGCTCGGCGTGAGCCCCATCAGCAGCACCAGCAGCAGCAACTGCGGCACCACCACGCTGTTGAAGTACGGCGCCGCGACGGTGATCTTCTGCTCGGCCGTCACGTCCAGAAACAGCGGGTACAGCGTGCCCAGAAACACGCAGGCGCCGGCCACCGTGAACAGCACGTTGTTGGCCAGCAGGAGCGATTCGCGCGACAGCCAGGCGGTCGGGCGCGGGTTGGCCTGCGCCTGCCCGCCGCGCCACAGGAACACGCCGAAGGCGCCGCCGACCACCAGCGCCAGAAAGACCAGGATGTACGCGCCGCGGCCCGGATCGACGGCAAAGGCATGCACCGACGACAGCACGCCCGAACGCACCAGGAAGGTCCCCAGCAGCGACAGCGAAAAGGTCAGGATGGCCAGGAACAAATTCCAGCTCGCCAGCAGGCGCCGCTGCTCCTGCACCATGAGCGAGTGCACCAGCGCAGCGCCGGTCAGCCACGGCATGAAGGACGCATTCTCGACCGGATCCCAGGCCCAGTAGCCGCCCCAGCCGAGCTCGTAGTAGGCCCAGGCGCCGCCCAGCACGATGCCGATGGTCAGAAAGCCGAACGCGGCGAGCGCCCAGCGACGCACCAGCGCCAGCCAGTCCTCGGCCGGCCAGCGCGTCAGCAGCGCCGTCAGCACCAGCGCGAACGGAATCGAAAAACCCACGTAGCCCATGTAGAGCATCGGCGGGTGGATGGCCATGCCCGGGTCCTGCAGCAGCGGGTTCAGATCCCGCCCGTCGACCGGCACCGGCAGCAGGCGCGCGAATGGATTCGACAGGAACAGGATCAGCCCCAGGAAACCCACGCACAGCGCCCCCTGCACCGCCAGCGCGACCGGCAGGCGGTCCGGGAAATGGCGCCGACCGTACCAGGCCAATGCCGCCGTCCAGGCCGCCAGAATCACGTACCACAGGTACAGCGAACCCTCGTGTCCGCCCCACACGGCCGTGATCTTGTAGATCAGCGGCAGGGCGCTGTTGGCGTTCTGCGCCACGTACCAGACCGAAAAGTTGTCGCTCACGAAGGCCTGCGTGAGCGCCGCCCAGCCCAGCATCGCCAGCAGCAGCTGCAGCCAGGCGCCGCGCACGGCGATGCCAGCCAGCTGCGGCCGGCGCAGGGCCCGCGCCAGCAGCGGCGAGAGTGCCTGGAGCAGGGCCGCGGGCAAGGCGAGCATGACGGCCAGGTGGCCGAGTTCGATCATTTGTTGGCTGGGCGTGATCAAGGAATGTTCCCGATTCCGCCGCGAGGGCGGGAAAGACGGTGCGACAATGCGCAGCGTGCCAGGCGCGCGTGCGGTCGGACTGACACGGTGGGGCAGTGTAATGCCGCCGTCATCGGGCCACCAATGCCCGGAGCCCTGCAGGCTAGGCGGTTCTGCGGTGTGGGAGGCCCGCCCTCGGGCCGAATGCTCGATGCGGGGATTCGCGGCGAGGGCGCCGCTCCTACGAGGGCGCTTCTATCCAGCCCCGTTGGCCGCCAGCGCCTGAACAGGAACCCGAGAACTCCTACCGACCGCCCCATGCTCGAACTGCGCGACCTGGCCGCGGTGCGGTCCAACACCCTGCTGTTCCGCCGACTGGGCCTGCTGCTGCACGCCGGCGAGGCGCTGCGCGTGGCCGGCCCCAACGGCGCCGGCAAGACCACGCTGCTGCGCGTGATCTGCGGCCTGACCGAGCCGGCCCGCGGCGAGGTGCGCTGGGACGGCACGCCGATCCGCGAACTCGGCGACGACTACCGCGCGCGCCTGGCGTTTCTGGGCCACCAGGAAGGCCACTTCGGCGACCTGAGCGCGGCCGAGAACCTGCGCCTGGCCGGCGCGCCGGTGACCGGCTCCGTCGTGGACGAGGTGCTGCGACGGGTCGGGCTCAGTGCGCTGGCCGACCAGCCGGCACGCTTCCTGTCGCAGGGCCAGCGCCGCCGCCTGGGCCTGGCGCGCCTGCTGCTGCGGGTCGCCCCGCTGTGGATTCTGGACGAGCCGCTGACGGGTCTCGACCGTCAGGGCGTGGAACTGACGGCCCACCTGCTGGCCGGGCATCTGGCCGACGGTGGTCTGGCCGTGCTGACCACCCACCAGGATCTGCCGGGCCTGGACGGCGTGCTGCGGCATCTTGACCTTGGCGCCTGACATGCTCGGACAGGTCTTTCGCCGCGAACTGTTGCTCGCCTGGCGCCGGCCGGGCGATACGCTGCTGCCGCTCACCTTCTTCGTCATCGTCGGCAGCCTGTTCCCGCTCGGCGTGGGCGCCGAGCCGCAACTGCTGCGCAGCATCGGCCCGGGTGCAGTGTGGATCGCGGCGGTGCTGGCCACGCTGCTCGGCCTGCCGCGGCTGTTCGCGGCCGACCAGCACAGCGGCGCGCTCGAACAACTGCTGCTGAGCCCCGCGCCGCTGGCGGCGCTGGTGGCGGTCAAGGTGCTGGCGCAGTGGTTGACCGGCGGGCTGCCGCTGGCGCTGGCCGCGCCGCTGCTGGCGCTGGGCTTCGGGTTAGACTTTGCCGACCTTGGCGTGCTGCTGGCCGGCCTGCTGCTCGGAACACCGCTGCTGAACCTGCTGGGCGCCATCAGCGCCGCGCTCACGCTCGGCCTGCGCGGCGGCGGCGCGCTGCTCGGCCTGCTGGTGCTGCCGCTGTACGTGCCGGTTCTGATCTTCGGCAGCGGCGCGGTGCAGGCGGCGGCGCTGGGTTTTGGCGCCGGCGCCAACCTGTCGCTGCTGGCCGCCATGCTGGTTCTGGCACTGGTGTTCGCGCCCTGGGCCACGGCCGCCGCGCTGCGCATATCACTGGACTGACCGCCCATGTTCGGCCCCACCCTGGACCGCCTCGCCGCGCCCAAGTTCTTCTACCCCTTCGCCGGGCGGCTGCTGCCGTGGCTGGGCACGCTGGCCGCCGCGCTGCTGCTGCTGGGCGCCGGCTGGGGTCTGGCGCTGGCGCCGGCCGACTACCAGCAGGGCGACAGCTACCGGATCATGTTCATCCACGTGCCGGCCGCCTGGCTGTCGATGCTCACGTACATGGTGATGGCCGGCGGCGCGTTCGTGTTCCTGGTCTGGCGCATGAAGCTGGCCGACATGCTGGCCAAGTGCTGCGCGCCGCTGGGCGCCGCCTTCACCGCGCTGACGCTAATCACCGGCTCGCTGTGGGGCAAGCCGATGTGGGGCACCTGGTGGGCCTGGGACGCGCGCCTGACCTCCGAACTGGTGCTGCTGTTCCTGTACCTGGGGCTGATCGCGCTGCGCGGCGCCATCGATGAGCCGCAGCGCGCCGGCCGGGCAACCGCGCTGCTGGCGCTGGTCGGCGTGGTCAACATCCCGATCATCCATTTCTCGGTCGAGTGGTGGAACACGCTGCATCAGCCCGCCTCCCTGACGCGCATGGACGGACCGGCCATTCATCCGGCCATGTTGACGCCGCTGCTGCTGATGATCGCCGGCTTCACGGTGTACTTCGCGGCGGTGCTGCTGCAGCGGCTGCGCTGCGAAATCCTGGAGCGCGAACGCGACGCGCGCTGGCTGGTCGAACTCGACGCGCCATGAGCGAGTTCCTCGCCATGGGCGGCTACGGCGCCTACGTGTGGCCGTCCTACGCACTGGCCGCGCTGGTGCTGGGCCTGAACGCCTGGCTGCCGTGGCGCCGGCACCGCCGCCTGCTGCGCGCCCGTCAAGCCCGCAACGAACCATGAAAACCCGTCACAAACGTCTGCTGTTCATCTCGCTGGCCGTGCTCGCGCTGGTCGCTGCCGTGCTGCTGGTGATGAACGCCTTTCGCGACAATCTGGTGTTCTTCTTCAGCCCGAGCGAGGTCGCCGCCGGCAAGGCGCCGGCCAACGGCACCTTTCGCATCGGCGGGCTGGTGGCGACAGGTTCCGTCCAGAAAGGTCCGGCTCCGCTGGAACTGCGCTTCACGGTGACCGATCTGGCCAAGGAGATGCGCGTGCACTACACCGGCTCACTGCCGGACCTGTTCCGCGAAGGCCAGGGCGTGGTGGCCGAGGGCCGCCTGGGACCGGATGGCGAGTTCCAGGCCAGGACCATCCTGGCCAAGCACGACGAGAACTACATGCCGCCCGAGGTCGCCCAGGCGCTCAAGAAATCCGGCGCCGCGCATCCCGGGCCAAAACCGTGACGACGGTGACGCCGGGCTATCTGCCGCCGGAGTGGGCGCCGCAGGCAGCGGTGCTGCTGACCTGGCCGCACGCGCACGGCGACTGGGCCGACACGCTGCATCAAACCGAGGCCGAGTTCGTCGGCTTCGCGGCCGCCATCGCGGCCCGCGAGCCGCTGATCGTCGCCTGCCACGATCCGGCCCACCGCCGCCACGTGGCCGAACGCCTGGGCCATGCCGGTGTGCCGCAGGCGCGCCTGACGCTCGCGATCGCGCCCTCCAACGACGTCTGGGTGCGCGATCACGGCCCGCTGACCGTGCTGCGCGACGGCCGGCGGGTGGCGCTGGACTTCCGCTTCGACGGCTGGGGCGGCAAGTACCCGAGCGCGCTCGACGACACCGTCACCGCGGTGCTCGCCGCGCAGGGCGCGCTCGGCACGCTGGGGCTGGAAGCCCTGCCCTGGGTGCTCGAAGGCGGCAACATCGAGGTCGACGGCCAGGGCACCCTGCTGGCCACCCGCCCCTGCCTGCTGAGCGAAACGCGCAACGATCCGGCCGCCGCGCAGGCCCTGCTGGCGGCGCTGCCGACGCTGCTGGGCGTCAGCCGCCTGCTGTGGGTGGACCGCGGCGACGTGCTGGGCGATGACACCGACGGCCACATCGACACCCTGGCGCGCTTCTGCGACCCGCACACGCTGGCCTACACCTGCGCCGATCCGGCCGACCGCGCGCAGCACGCTGCGCTGGACGGCCTTGAAGAGCAACTCGCGGCGCTGCGCCAGGCCGATGGCCGCCCCTATCGATTGGTGCCCCTGCCGGTGCCGGCGCCGCTGTACGACGCCGACGGCCGCCGCCTGCCGGCCAATTACGCCAATTTCCTGATCGTCAACGGCGCCGTGCTGGTGCCGACTTACGGCGATCCCAACGACGCCGTGGCGCTGGACCGCCTGGCCGGCTGCTTTGCGGACCCCGTATCGGGGTACGGGGCAGGCCGCGCCGTGGTGCCGGTGCCGGCGCGCGCCATCGTCGGCCAGAACGGCAGCCTGCACTGCGCCAGCATGCAGCTTCCGGCCGCGCCATGAGCATGCTCACCGTCGCCTGCGTGCAGCATGCCTGCACTGACGATGCGGCTGCCAACCTCGCCGCCACCGAGACCGGCATCCGCCAGGCCGCCGCCCGGGGCGCGCAGCTGGTGCTGCTGCAGGAACTGCACCGCACGCAGTATTTCTGTCAGGTCGAGGACCCCGCCCTGTGCGACCTGGCCGAGCCCATACCCGGCCCGACCACGGCGTTCCTGGCCGCATTGGCGCGCGAGCTGGGCGTGGTCATCATCGGCTCGGTGTTCGAGCGCCGCCTGGCGGGCGTCTACCACAACACCGCCGTGGTGCTCGAGCGCGACGGCACGCTCGCCGGCCGCTACCGCAAGATGCACATCCCGGAAGATCCGGGTTATCTGGAGAAGTTCTACTTCACCCCCGGCGAGGGCCCATTTGCACCCATCGACACCTCGGTCGGGCGCCTGGGCGTGCTGGTGTGCTGGGACCAGTGGTATCCGGAGGCGGCGCGTCTGATGGCGCTGGCCGGGGCAGACCTGCTGCTGTACCCCACCGCCATCGGCTGGGATCCGACCGACGAGGCGGCCGAACAGGCACGCCAGCGCGAGGCTTGGATCACCATCCAGCGCGCGCACGCCATCGCCAACGGCCTGCCGGTGCTGGCCTGCAACCGCATCGGCGACGAACGCATCCCGGGCGGCGCACCGCAGGGCGCGCGCTTCTGGGGCAGCAGTTTCATCGCCGGCCCGCAGGGCGAACTCCTCGCCCAGGCGCCCGCCGACCTACCGGCCGTCATCTGCGCAGAATTGGACCTTGCGCGCAGTGAGCACGTACGCCGCATCTGGCCTTTTCTGCGCGATCGCCGCATCGACGCCTATGAGGACCTCACCCGCCGCGTGCGCGATTGAAGGGCGCGGATGGCGATACGGGTTCGCACTGAAACCTCCGTTTCCGGATGGACAAAGCACCTTACGATCGCTTGAAGGATCCTCGGCGCCCAGGCCGAATGCTCAAACCGCTTCCTTGTCGCCAACCAGCACTCGCGCAGTTCGCAGCAGAATTCGAAAGTCGAGCCAAAGCGACCAATTGTCGATGTAGTACAGATCGTGCTCCACACGCCGCGTAAGCTTCTCGCACGTGTCGGTTTCTCCCCGCCATCCGTTGACTTGCGCCCAGCCGGTCATGCCGGGTTTGACCCGGTGCCGGGCCGCATAATGAAGCATGACATCCTGATAGAGCTGATCGCCCGCCTTGGCCTGCAGCGCATGCGGGCGTGGACCGACCAGCGACATCTCGCCGGTAATGACGTTCAACAGCTGGGGCAGCTCATCCAGGCTGGTGCGACGCAGAAAACGCCCAACGCGCGTCACCCGCGGATCGTGCCGCTGGGTCAGCACGCTCGCGTCTGCATCGGTCATGTCCTGATACATGGTGCGGAACTTCCACACCTTGATCTTCTGATTGTTGAATCCGTAGCGGGTCTGGCGGAAAAACACCGGACCGCGGGAATCCAGCTTGATGGCCACCGCCGCCAGCAACATGACCGGAGCTGCAAGAACAAGCAACACGCTGCCAAGAATACGGTCCTCCGCTGCCTTCAGCAGCTCGTCGACACCGGACACCGGCCGATCGAGTACGCGAAGAAACGGCACCCCGCCGACCATCTCCGCCCGCTTATGCAAAAACTCGAACCGGAGCAATTCCGGCGCCAGACGTATGTCTACCGGCGTATCGGCCAGTTCGTTGAGCGTGCGCATGATGCGCTCGTGGTCCGACCATGGCAGCGCTATGACGACCTGATCCACTTCGTTACGCCGAATCATGCGTGCCAAGTGCGAGATGTTGCCAAGAATCCGATACGGGCCGATATGCGAGAACTCGGGGCATCGATCATCGTGCACGAAGCCGATGATTCGCATGCGGATATCCGCGCTGTCCCGAAAATGCTGTACCAATCGCTCCCCGTGTTCCGTCGTCCCGACCACCACCGTGCGTTGCGCCAAACGGCCCTCGCGAACCCAGCCGCTCATGACGCGGGTGAATGTCATGCGCACGACTGCCGGCAACACCGCGCCAAGAACCAGCCACATCCCCACCCACACGCGTGGATAAGCTGACGACACCTTCAGCGAATACGCCGCCAGAATCAGCGCAGTGACGGCGAGAATCCATGCACACAACTGCCGCTGTATGCCGGCCCGTGGCATGAATACGTAATCCAGATCGTAAGCGTGAAAACGCTCACACAGCCATCCCCAAAAGGCGGTTACAACAAGGATCGTCGTGACCGGCGCGGGGCCGATTTCTCCCACCTGCGGGTGCGCCAACCAGGCCAGCACTCCGGCCAGGGCAAGGGCCACAAGCTCGCCGCACCGCAAACTGAACACGGCCACACACGGTGCGGTGGGACGCATCGTGCGGGGCCGGCCCGATCGGCGTTCAAACGGAAAGGCATCTGAGGCAGTCGTCGACATCGTCACTCTCCTGAGGTCTACATGCCCTTGAGCACGGGCGAGTCCTCCTCTCAGTAAGCTACCGGCCGCTGCGTGACGACCGATCTTGGAGCTTGCTGCGAAATATTTGCCTGCATCGCTTCGAGCCGCTTCTTTGTATGGACGGTGGCTGCAAGATTCAGAGTCAGCGACAGCCACAGCAGCTGGCTATTAATGTTCGGGCTTGATACCAGATGGCCAAACAGCAGGCCAAGGGTGAATGCGCGCAAAGGCCACAGTGCTCGCGCGCTGCCCGGCCACGGATCGGAGTAACGCGGTCTGTATAGGCACAATCCGATAAACGCCGCGAACGCCAGGGTCCCGGGCAGCCCCACGTTCGATAGCAGCGTCACGGTCAAGCTATTGGGTCTATGGCTGCCCAGACCCAAGCCCAGGCCCCAGGTGTCGCCAAACGACTGTAGCCCCATCCAGTCCGCACCGGTGCGGCTCTGGTAAGAACCGGTTTCGGTTTTACCGGCGATGCTGCTCTCGTAGATAAGTTGGATGTCGTCCTGGTGGGTACGGGCGAACCAGACTGCGCCGGCACAGGCGAGCATGACAAGCGCGAATACCGCCATGCGGCTGTACCGGGAGGGCCGAATGCGGTCCCGCGGCCTCCGCGTCAATACCAGTGCAACCGGCATGGCCAACGCCCACAAGGCCAGCACCGCGTAGGCGGTAGTCGAGGTGGAAATGGCCAGCGCGGCAAGCGCGATCAGCACCCATAACAGGGCATGAGCGCTGCGATCGACCAGGTAACAGGCGCTGGCATACGCCAGGAATCCCCCATAGGCATAGGCCAGGCCCGAGGGCTCGGAAAACGGGCCGCTTATCCTTGAGATGTCACCGAAGCTCTGGTTGTGAGCCGCCGCATAGAACGCATTCGAGTGTAAAAATGCATCCGGAAAATACCAGCCGAACTGATGCGCCAACCAGTCCCAAGCAACAAAAAAGGTGGCGAGCGCAAAAGCCGCCCGGATAGCGGCGTGCGAGACCCGCAACAGCACCTCGGTGGGCAGTCGCACCAGCCGGTCGGCCAGAACCAGCACGAGCGCGAAGTTCAGTATCAAGTAGGCAAGCTGGTTCACATTCTCTGGCCGGAAGCTGTAACGCTCCGCGGAATCAAGATCAAACAGCTGCCTGCCGGACACCACCCACACCTGATCCCAAAACACGGCATTGGCCCAAAACAGTGCATTCAGGCTCGCCAGCAGCAGCAGCCCAAGCGGCGCCATGCGGACCAGGATCGCCCGGTCCAGCCGATATGTTCCCTGCATCAGCGCCTGCGCGACTGCTGCACCAAGAAGCAGCAGCCCGACGAAATACCCCGGCTGAATACCAAAAGAGGACAGGTTCACAACGGCCGCAGAACTCAGCACCGCCCCGATTCCCAGGATTATCAGTTGCCCCCGCAACCCGGCAGTCATCGCCGCGAGGCAGGCTGGAATGAAAACCATGCCGGTTACCGTCAGCATTCAAATGTCGCCCGAAACGTCTTCTGGTACGGACCCTGCATATTCCATGCCGTTGTTCTGCCGAATTTCCCGCGGAGTCATACCGTCATGCGGATTGCCCTGATCACGGAAACCTTCTCCACCGGGGTAGGCCGACACGTTGCCGACCTGATGGAGGAGCTGAGCGGGCGCGGACACGAGGTACACCTGCTGTACGGCCAGCAACGCGGCGACCCGGCGCTGGTCCGCACGGTCCAGGCGTGGCCGCGGGTCCATGTACGTTCGCTCGCCATGCGCAGGGCACCGCATGTGCGGGATGTGCAAAGCCTGTGGGTGTTGTGGCGCTATCTGGCCGCTCATGGTCCTTTTGACGTACTTCACGGCCATAGTTCCAAGGGAGGCGCCTACGCACGGTTGATGACGCTCCTTCTGCGCGGCCGCTGCCTCTACACGCCGCATGCCCTGATTACCCTGGCACCGGATCTGGGCCTCCCTGCGCGCCTGGTATACAGCGCGGCCGAGCGCATGCTCGCGCGCCTTACCGACACGATCGTCTGCTGCTCGGCCGATGAACGCGCGCATGCTGTTGCGCTCGGCTTGGGCGCCCGGCGCTGCGTGGTGGTGCCTCACGGGATCCGGGCATTCGATGCTCCATCGCTCAACCTGCGCCGTCGCCTGGAGCTGCCGCGGGATGTCGTCCTGGCCGGTTTCATCGGGCGTCTGGAGTCGCAGAAAGCGCCCGACCTGCTGGTCGAGGCCGTCGGCCTGTTGCACGCGCGTGGTGTACCGGTCCATTTCGCGATCGCCGGCGAGGGCACGCTGCGGGCGGGGCTGGAGCGGCGCTTGGATGATCTTGGCGCGCGTCAATCGGTGACCTGGCTGGGCCCGGTCGATGGCAGGCGGCTAATGTCCGAACTGGATTTGCTGGTCATGCCCAGCCGCTACGAGGGCTTCCCTTATGTGCTGTTGGAAGCGCTGCACTGCGGTGTGCCGGTTATTGCCACGCCGGTCGGAGGCGTCGTGGAAACAAATGCCGGCGGAACCTGTGGCACTGTCGTGCCACACAATGACGCCCCGGCTTTGGCGCAGGCCATCGAGCAGCTCGCATTCGACTCGGCGCGACGCTCGCAGATGGCGCAAAGCGCCCGCGGCCACGCGCGCTGCTTCAGCGTGGCGGCGATGGCGGACCGTATCGAGGCGCTTTACCGCGCCGGGCCATCCGCGTTGTCGATCGGGACATAAGCCGGGTTGATGCGGCCTCGCAGGGCCTCGTAGAGCCGCGGCGACCATGCGCGGACACCGTGCGAAAGCGACGTCTTGGCGATGTTCACCTCGGCGCGCATGTGGGCCCGGAACCGGTTTTCGCCATAGGCGATTGCGATATCGCGCACCTCACGCGCCGTGCGCGCGAAGGCGCGATTGGACACGCCTTCATGGGTCATGTGCCCGACGATGCCCGCATCGTGGACGCCGCGCGCACCGGCGCGGTGCACCCGCTGCAGCCAGTCGTATTCCATGGCGTAGCGATGCTCCAGGCAAAACAGGCCCACACGCTCGAACAGAGTCCGCCGGGCGAGGATCGTGGGGTGGTTCACGGGCGGCAGATGACTGCGCAGTTTGGCCGCGTAGTCCGGATCGCCGCGGTAGACGAACGCCGGCTGGCCATCGCGGTGAAAGACCAGATCGCCGAACACAAAATCTGCGCCCGTACGCTCCAACACCGCTACCGCGTGCGCCACTTGCCCGTCGGATAACCAGTCGTCCGCGTTCAGGAACTGGATGTAACGTCCGCGGGCCAGCGCAACGCCCTTGTTGAAGGCATCCGCGATGCCCCTGTCCGCTTCGCTCAGCCAGAAATCCTGCGTTCGCAGGGCGCTGCGCAGCAGCTCCTGGGTGCCGTCGGTAGAGGCCCCATCCACGACGACATGTTCTATGAAGGGCGATCGCTGAGCCTGCACCGATTGAATGGTGCGGGCCAGCGTCGCGGCGGCATTGCGCGCTACGGTAACGATGGTGACCGGCGGACAGCCGGTCGTCGGTTCACGCTGGGCGGCGACAGCGGCGTATGACGATAATCTGGGCGCGGTCGGATGAGTTTTTTTCAAGGCGCCTCCAGTGGTCTACGAAATCCGGCAAGGCTTATGCTTGCGGTGAAGCATGCACGTCATCCTCGTAAGTGATTATGGGTACATCTCCGGCGGGGCCGCCCAAGTGGCAATCACCAGCGCCCACCTGCTCGCGGACCGCGGCGTGCGCGTCACTTTCGCATGCGCTTTGGGGCCGGTCAGCGGGGAACTCAATCGTCCCGGCATCACGGTTCACTGCCTGGGAGCAAGCAATATCTGGGCCGTGCGCAAGCCCTGGAAGGCGGCCGCACAGGGGATCTGGAACGCCGCCGCCAGCCGCTGGTTCAAGGACCTGCTGCGCGACTGCGATCCGCGCGAGACAGTGGTGCATGTTCACCAGTGGACCAAAGCCTTCAGCCCCAGCGTGCTGGCAGCAGTGGCCGGTTCCGGCCTGCCGTTTGTAACGACGCTGCACGATTATTTTCTGGAATGCCCTAATGGGGCCTACTTCGTTTACCCCCAGCAGCGCCCGTGTGCCGTGCGGCCGATGTCTGCTCCGTGCCTCGCCACGAACTGTGATTCGCGCAGCCCGGCCCACAAGGCTGTACGGCTGCTGCGCCAGCTTGTGACCGGTGCAGCCATGCGTGGGCGAACAAGGCCGCTGAACGTGATTCATGTATCCCCGCAGGCGCATACCGTGGCACGGGCCCTGCTACCGGCCTCAACCCGTCACTGGGATTTGCCCAATCCCGTAGCCGGGGTGCCCGCTACTCGGGTATATGCGGAGCGAAACCGGGCGGTGGCATTCGTGGGTCGGGTCACCCTGGAGAAGGGCTGCGTAGTACTGGCGCAAGCGGCTACCCGAGCCGGCGTGCCCTTGTTGGTGATGGGAGATGGACCGGCGCTGGGCGCGGTCCGACAAGCCTGCCCCTCCGCGGACATACGACCTTGGGGCGACCGGGCGGCGGTCGAGCGATGTTTTGCCGAGGCGCGAATCCTTGCATTGCCCTCCCTGTGGTACGAAACCGGCGGTCTGGTGGTACTCGAAGCACTCGCCCGTGGCGTGCCGGCCATCGTTACCACCATCAGCGGTGCCTCAGACGCGGTCGGCGACTCCCACGGCCGACTGGTACCACCGGGTGACGTGGATGCCCTGGCCGACGCACTGGATGGGCTTCGCGACGACGCCCTTGTGCGCCGTCTGAGCGAACAGGCTCACCGCAGCATGCGCAGCGGTCCCCAGCAGCCCACCGCGCACGCGCAGGGATTGCTCAGCATCTACCGATCGGTCCTGGCTGATCACCTGGCACAGGCCGCATGAAGGTTGCTTACGCCTACGAATTCGACGCTGCCGACCCGATGGTGCAGTCCGGCAGGCCGGCGGCTATCCGCAACGCCCTGACACGGCGCGGCGCGAAAGTCTTGACGGTGTTCCCTCTGAACCAAAACCTGAAGTGGCTGTACGCCCCCAAAGCGCTTTATTACCGGCGCATGGGAAAAATTTACCGATTCGACCGCGCACCGGGCTTCCTGCACAGCATCGCTTGGCAGGCACGCCGCCGACTCCGCTCCTTGCAGCCAGATGTCGTGTTCACGCCCGGCTCGTTGCTCGCAGCGAAACTGCGAGTCGCAAGCCCCGTGGTGTTCTGCGCCGACGCCACCTTTGCCAACGTGCTTGACGTCTACGACTCCTTTTCCAACTGCGCGCCGGAGTTCGTTGCGCACGGGCACGCCCTGGAACGTGACGCGCTCTCTCACTGCGCTGCCGCCATCTACCCTTCCGAATGGGCAGCGCGAAGCGCCATCGAAGACTATGGCGCCGACCCGGCACGCGTCCATGTCGTGCCGTTCGGCGCCAATGTGGATGCGCCGGACTCTGCCACCGTCGACGGCTGGATCGCCGCTCGCGACCTGTCTGTGCTTCGCTTTCTGTTCGTCGGACGCGAATGGGAGCGCAAGGGCGCCGACACGGTGCTGGCAACCTGCTCGCGTCTGCACGCAGCCGGGTACGCCGTCAGCCTAGACCTGGTGGGCATCAACCAGCCACCGGTCGCGCTGCCGGCCTGGGCGCACAACCATGGCCTGCTCGACAAGCGCGATCCGGTCCAGAAGGCACAGTTAGAAGCGCTGCTGGCGCAGTCGCATTTCCTGTTTCTGCCTTCGCAGGCCGAAAGTTACGGCATGTCCTTCTGCGAAGCCGCCGCCTACGGCTTGCCGAGCCTCGCCACCACCGCCGGCGGCATTCCCACCATCGTGCGCCACGGCAAGACCGGCTACACCCTAGCGCCACAGGCGCCCATCAGCGAATGGGCGGCCGTGCTGGCCCAAGCGGCAGAGAATCTTGACGCCTACCGGGCCATGGCCCGCGCGAGTCGGGCCGACTACGAGGCCCGCCTCAACTGGGACGCCTTCGGCGCCCGCCTGCACGACATCCTGTTGCGCGTGACCGGCGAGGCGGGTTTCCCCCACAGCGCCCGCCGCGCCGTGGGTGCGCCGTAACGGGCCCCAGCGAGCGGAACAAGCCATGGCCAGACTCTACGATCTCCGTGGCACCCGGCCCAATTTTGGCGACGAGCTGAATCCCTGGCTATGGCCAAGGCTGCTGCCGGGGTTTCTGGACGATGCCAGCGATGAACTGTTTCTTGGCAGCGGCTACGGGTACGGCGATCCCCCAACACTGCAGCCCGGAAAGTGGCGCATCCATTGCGTGCGGGGGCCACACACTGCCCAGGCGCTGGGCCTACCCGACACACTGGCCGTCGGCGACCCGGCCAGTCTGCTGCACCGCATGCCATGGCCGCGGCCGACCAAGCAATACCCTGTTTCCTACATGCCGCATTGGGAGAGCATTGACCGCGGCCATTGGCCGTTGGCCTGTGCACAGGCCGATGTCCATTTCATCGATCCCACGGCCCCGGTCGAACGCGTGGTTGCCGAGTTGCTAGCTTCTGAGGTGCTCATTGCGGAGGCCATGCATAGCGCCGTTGTTGCCAGTGCATCGCGTTCATGGATATCTGTGCAGCCACAATTACGCATGCATAGTGCGAAATGGCTGGACTGGTGCGCCGACGCCACGATCGGACACGTCACGCAGCGACTGGAGGAATGCCTTGATTCTCTCCGAAAGGAATCAGCATCAGGACAACCGGCATGATCTCGAAGCAATCTGCGTTATGGCGCGGCGTGGGGCGAACGGGCAAATATTTCATCCAGCTTGTGCCCGAGGCAAGCACAAGGACATCATAGGAAGCACGGCATGAGTGAGCAGATTCGTGATGTAGCGAAACCAACCCCCAATCGCGAAGACAAGTGTAGGTTCCCGACCGAAATTGGGGACTTGAGAAAGAAGATCGAGGCCGCATTACGTCCGCACGTGGCTGGTCCAAGCTATGCGCTGCTTGATTTTCCAGATTATTTCAACCCTGGAGATTGCGCCATCTGGCTAGGGGAAAGACGCATTCTAAGTCGTCTGGCCGAAAGCGCACCATCGTTAGTCGCTTCAATCCTTAGCTATAACCGTTACACACTGAAGGCTCTTCCCGCATCGGCGCCGGTATTTCTTCAGGGTGGCGGAAATTTCGGAGATCTCTGGCCCCAGCATCAGTTATTCCGTGAGCGATTGTTTGCCGACGCCGCTGAGCGGCGCGTTGTCGTCCTCACCCAATCCATAATGTTCCGCTCTCCCCGGGCGCTTGAGCGCGCGCGCCGCGCGGTCGGCAGCCACCCGCACCTGACGTTACTGGTTCGTGATCTTGATAGTTTTAGCTTTGCACGTTCCCAGTTTGATTGTGCGAGTGAACTCTGCCCGGATTTCGCTCTGGCGCTAGACTTGCGGCGCCCGCAGGGTTGGGACCGAAACAGCGTATTCTTTCTGCTACGCAGCGATCAGGAATCTGCCGGGGTCGCAAACCACCTCGACCGGGGCCACTGGCGCTGCGCAGACTGGCCAACTCCCCATTTTCTTAGGCGGGCCTGGATACATCGAGCTGGCCTCCTTCCGCAGCGCGCGCAGGTGCGCATTGCTGATTCTCTTTCCCGATGGCGGCTAATGAAGGGTATTAACGTATTTGCGGGCGCCGGAGCGGTGATTACGGACCGTCTTCATGGCCATGTACTTTGCACACTCATGGGTATCCCCAATGTACTGATGCCCGATGCCCATGGAAAGAATCGGGGGTTGTATGAGACGTGGACCCAGCACATTCCGGGCTGTGCCTTTGCGGAAACGCCAACACAAGCATTGGCGAAACTAGACGAATTGGTCCGCGCGTGAGCCGGAAAGGGCGATGTTCCGAGTCAGACCTAGCAGCGGGGCCGCGGCAGACCAGCCTGCGGAAAACCCCGCCCGTGGTGCGACTGTTGCCGATCGCGCGCCACAAGCAGCCTCGTACTGCGGTATGGAACTTTCTTCTGTAACACCACGGGGCTCATGTGGCGGTCGTGGCGAGGAAGCCCGCTCGAATGCCTGCGCGATCTTGACACCCAAATGCCCGGCTCCTCGCGATGCTCGATGGCTGGTGCGTACTGCACCTGACATAGGAGGAACACATCAGCTCCGACCGACAGTGGTCTATCGCGCAGCGTGCGATTCTCTCGGGCTTCAGGCACCGCCTGTTGCAATCCGCTCGGAAACACTGATTTATTCCCGCCCATTGGCGGCATCAGCCATGGGTAAGCAAACGAGCGAGCGGCCACTGCGCGGCGCGTTCCGCTCGAATAGGACGGACCACGCTGCGCGGAGACATCCAAAACCCGGCGGCCCGGCAGGGTCGGTTCAATGAATCCCCAGGCACGGGTGGGCCGCTCACTGCTGTGGGTGGTGTCCGAAAAGGGCAGCGTCACGGCCATTTCGCTGATTTCGGTCGCGCTGCTGGCGCGCCAGCTTAGCCCGGACCAAGTGGGCGTGGCGGCCGTTGGCCTCACGCTGGTGCAGATGCTGGTCTCGCTCATTGGCGGGCCGCTGCACGATGCCGTGGTGCAGCGACGCGACTGTGGACCGGCCGACATTGCCACCGCGTTCTGGCTCGCCACCGGTTGCGGGGTGGTGTTCGCGGCGCTGGGATTCCTTTACGCGCCCGCACTCGGACGCGCATTCGGCGACCCACGTGTCGGCGAGGTCTATGCCTGGATGGGGCTCAGCCTGGTCGCCGCTGGCGTCGAGGCGGGGCTCGCCGCGCCGTTGCGTCGTGCGCTGCACTTTCGCCCCATCGCCATCTGCGCCATGGTGAGCCGCTGCGTCGCCGCGGCCGTAGCGGTGGGCCTTGCCTTCGCTGGCTACGGCGTATGGAGTCTCGTTGCCCAGCAACTGGTGGCGGTATCGGTCGGGGCGCTGCTGCTCGCCTTTGCCGTGCCGTCCCTGCCGGGATTTCGCTTCTCACGCCCAAGCGCGCGCTGGCAGTTGCGCTACATCATGCCGACGCTCGGTGCGGCAGCGTTGTTCAACCTGCAGGCGCGCATCGTGATCCTGTTCGTGGGTCAGGTGTTCGGCGCGACAGTGCTGGGCTATGTGCACATCGCACAGCGTGTGGTGCAGGCGTTCAGCGACTTTGCCTCAGCGGCGTCCTATCAGCTGGTGCTACCGCTGATGGCGCGTCACCAGGGTGACAGCGGCGCGCTGGCGAGTGGTTTCCGGCGCGCCACGGGCCTGTTCACCGCGGCGGTGCTGCCGCTGCTTATCGGCGTCGCGGCGGTGGCACCGGACGTCATCGGCATTACCTTCGGCACGGCCTGGCAGCCGGCTATTCTGCCGCTGCAACTGCTCGCGCTGTCGCTTGCGCTCGGGTTCATCCGGCAGCCGAGCGGCATGGTGTTTCAGGCCGCCGGCCGGCCCGGCTACAACTTCGCGTCCACCTGCATCAGCTTTACCGTCACACTGGCGGGACTGCTGACATTCGGCCACCTGAGCCTCACATGGACGCTGGCGATACTGGTGCTGCGACCGATCGTGACATTACCGATCGGCGGCTGGCTGCTGCGGCGCATTACCGGCCTTGGCCTCGCCGCGCAGCTGCAACCCGCGTGCGGGCCGCTGCTGGCCAGCGCGGCAATGGCGGCGGCGGTGTTTATGATGACGCCGCTGCTCGCCGCCTGGCCGCCAATGGCGCGTCTGGCCGCGCTGGTGGCGCTCGGCGCAGCGGCATATCTGCCGCTGCTGTGCTTGCTCTCTCCCGCGACGGTCAAGGAAGGCGAGATGCTCGTCCGGTCCGCAGTGCACCCGGCCGCGCCCTGACGGGAATGAGACCGGCGTCGAGAGCCGATCAGCCCCGCCCATCCGGAGCCGGGCAGGCACCACGCGGCGCGGCATCTCCCTATGGCTGCTGCGAGCGCCGTTCGAGCGCCATACCCACCTGCAGCGCCATCAGGCAGACGGCATATGGCAGGGCGTAGCGCGCCGCTTGGGAACCACGCCTGACCTTGCGGCCGAGCCACGATTCCTTCTGCGAGGGCACCCGGGTTGTCTCCAACACACGGGGCGGGAGGGCATCCTCCCGCTCACTCGCGGTCAGCCGCTCGAGCTGCACCAGGCTACGGCCGTAGCCGTACATGAGACGCACCATGTAACCGAACGTGAAGCGCCTCGGGTCGAGATGATGAACGAGGCGCAGCGTCGGTTCGTAGCCGCTGAGGTAGCCGAGCCTGCAGCCTCCGAACATCATCAGCGTGTCCTCGCACGAGCCGAGCCCGCGCCGGCCCTTGCGCCCGAGATTCGCCACCACTGGGTCGCTGGCAACCCGCGCCCGGTAGCGTTCGGCCACCGGGCGGCGCACGAACGCCCCCGCGGTGGCCGGAATCCACGGCCCGTCGCGCATTTCGCAGCGCACATCCGGCGTGTCACCGTAATCGCGGATGGCGATGAACGACAGCAGCGGGTGCAACCAGCGCGGCACCTGGGCGCCCACCGGCAGCAACAGGCGCCCGCCGAAGCAACCCAGGGCCGGGTTGGCGCCGATGGCGGCGAGCCCGCACGCCAGGTAGTCGGGCGCGAGCTCGTTGTCGTCGTCCACGAACAGGATCCACGGACTGTCGCTCTCGGCAATGGCGCGCGCCCGGGAGTGCACGTTGCCCAAACGCTCCTCGCGCACGATGCGCGCCGGAAGACCCGCCGCCGTCAGCGGTGCGATGTCGTCCATCCCCAACGGCGGCTGCGAGCGGTTGTCGACTACGAGCACACTTAGGCCGTCCGCGGCGCGCTGCGCAGCAATCGCCTCGAAACAGCGGCGCAGCACGTCGCGGCGCGGGTTGTGCGTACACACGCACACGGTCACCTTGTCGGCACTCACGGTTTCAGTCATTGGGGGCTACCACGCCGTTACGTCCCGAAACGATTCGCCATCGGGTTTGGCGATACTCAGCATGCAAGGCCAGACGAAAACGGGCGAAAAAGCGCTGGCGCGGATCCGGATGTACCAGCGCGGCGGCGACCGTGCGCAGCGCAGCGCCGGCACCGCCGAGGTCACCCGGTGAACCGCGCACGGCGTCGGCCGCGCCCTGCCCGCGCGCGCGCGCCAGCAGCCACCGCTGTGTCATGCGTTCGGTCGGGATGTAGTGGTGCACGGTCGCCGCGGGCTCGTACCAAGTGCGATGACCCGCCGCTTCCAGACGGTCGATGAGGTCCTGCTCCTCGCCAGACAACAGGTTGCCGCCGACACGCCCCAGATCAGTCCGAAATCCGCCTGCGACGCGCACCGGAGCCGCCCGAAAGGCCATGTTGGCGCCGACCAGAAAACGCGGCGCGCGCAGCTCGCACGGCTCTGCGCACCAGTCCACCACCGACAGGCACAGCAGCAGGTCCGGGTGCAACCAGCTCGGTGGCGGGGACTCGAATGCCGGCAGGGTACGGCCGCCAACCACGCCAATCGAGGCGTCAGACTCAAAACGTGCGCACAGCGCCGCGAGCCAGCCGGGGTCGGCCACAGCATCGTCGTCAAGGTAGGCAACAAGCGCGCTAGCGGCGTGCGCCAGCGCAGTGTTGCGCGCCCGCGACAGTCCGGCGGTCGGCTCATGCAGTCCACGCACCCGCGCGCCAAAGGAGCGTACGACGGCAGGCGTCTCGTCCTGCGAACCGTTGTCGACCACCAACACCTCGAAGGCGTCGGCATCCATGGTCTGCCCCATGACACTGTCCAGCGCCGCGCGCAGGTGGCGGGCACGGTTGCGCGTGCAGATGGCGACGGTGATAACAGGCGTGGTCATGGACGCCTCGGGCAGCGTCGCGCGAATCGACGGGACGACGGTTTGGCCAGCACATAGGCACTGATCGCGGCCAGCGGGGGCTTCATTGATGTCGCTCCCAAGCCACAGGGCGGAACATCGCGTGCGGATCGGGCGGGGGGCATTGCCCCGTCACGTTGAGGGATGTGCCGGGCGCGGTTCATGGCGACACCGCCGGCCGCGACACGCGGGCCTGCACGGCCACGGCATCGTCGTTGATGTCAAATCTAGGCCCGGGCGTCACGACGAAGTCGATGCGTGCGTGCGCCGGCACCTGAACGGTGAGATCGAACAACGCACGCCGATTCGGTCCGGGCTCGAGCAGGCGTTCGAACACCGGCCGGCCGTCGACCAGCACGCAAGCTCCGGAACCGTCGCCCTGGCCTTGGCGCGCAAAGGCGCCGCTCACGCGCAGCAGCCCGGCAACGTCGCCGTGGAGCGTGCGCACCGCCCACACCGCGGCTGCGTGCGTGCGCGCCGGATGTTGCGTGTCGATGCCCACCCGCAGCACCGGCCAGCGCGGATCACCATAAAAGTATTCCCAAGGCGACGCACGCTTTTGCAAGGACTGCGGCGCCCCGACGGACGCGCCACAGGGGTGTTTCGGATCGGCCGGGGGCGGCATCAGATAGGCGTCGTAGGTCCATAACGTTGATGGCTTTTCGACGTCGAAATCGGCTCTCGCGTCGGCTAGCAACGTGTCGGGCCGCGGCGCATCGAGGCGTGTCACGCGGCCTTGCAAATACTGGGGGTGGACGTCCAGTTTGAGCGCACTGGTGCCGGCCGGTAGCTGCCGTGTGCCACCCACCATGTCCACCAGCACCCCGCCTTGCGGCATGTCTACCACGGCGGCGAGCGGCCCGTCCGGTGCCCATATCACATAGGTTGGTTCGCCTTTGTGCCGGAACGTGTACACGAAGGTTCGCGGGTCGGTCGGCTCCTGGTACACCTCGGTGGCGCCATCCAGCAGGCGAATCAGCGTGGCATAGGCGGGATAGGCCGGCGTCGGCGCGTAGCGCCCCAGCGGGTCGGCGTCTGCCCGCAGCAGCCCCATGCCGTGAAACGTCTCGTAGTCGCGCAACAAGTACCAGTACATCCGCTTGATGCCCGCGCCGCGCAGCACTACAGCCATCCGCACCAGATACGCGGCGGTGGCTACACGGTCGGCAGCGCTTCGGCTGCCGGCTCCGGTGCCGAATTCGGTCACCCAGATCGGGGCTTCGCTGCCGGCGGCGCGCAGCCGCCGTTGCAGCGAGTCGATGTCCCGCGCGGCGCTTTCCGGATCGTCGGTATAGGGATGCACGGCCACCGCGTCCCAGTGCGCCATGGCACCGCGGGCGATGAGCGCGTCAAACCACGGCAACGGCACCTTCACGGCCGCACCACCCACCACCGTCAGGTCCGGATGGGCGGTCTTCAAGGCGGCGTAGGTATCCGCCAGCAATGCCGCGTAGGTACCGGCGCGGTCCTGCCGGCACGGCCCGCTGCAGAAGGTACCGTTGATCTCGTTCCACACCTCGACAGCCGTCACCTGGTCGCCATGACGGCGCACCAGTTCGGCGCCGTAGGCGGCGAACGCCGCTCGGCCGGTGGGGCTGAACGGCGTCTTGCCTTCGTCGTAGCCAGGGTTGGCAAAGCTGAGCACCAGGAGCGGCTCGATGTCCGCCTGCCGCAGGGCCTGCATGTACCGGGCATAGCGATCCGGGTAGACGTACTCGCCCGGCTGGGGCTCGATCTGCGCCCAGTACTGTTCATCCCGCACGGTGCCAATGCCGGCACGCGCGATGGAGGGCACGATGTCGGTACTCCATCCCTGCGCAAAATGCGTCATCACCCCGAAAGTGCGGCTCAGTGCCGGGGCGGGTTCGAGCACCGCAAGGGCGCGCCGTGCCCCGGCGCCCTCACCCAGCTCGATCTCGTAATAGCCGGGAGGCAGCGCCTCCAGCGAAACTTCCGTCTTCGCCGCACTCAGCTCGATGCGCTTCAGCACCTCGCCCCGCCAGTCCAGTACACGCAAAGTGGTCGCGACATCCGCGGCGTAGCGCAGGCGCGGCTGCTCGTCGGGCCGGTACACCGGCGGAGTGCGCTCCAAGCTCAGTTCGAACGTCCCACCCGATGCCGACGCGGCGCCGATGGCCAGCAGTGCGGCCAGTCCGCGAAGCGCCAGGCGCGCATCCGCGACCCGCGTCATTGGCCGGGGCCGTCCTGTACGGGCATGGGCAAGGCCCCAAGCGGGCGTCTGGCGCGGGTACGAAACAGCTCCGCCTCCTGGTAATAGGCGCTCAAACCCTTTCCGTGGGCTGGAACCGCTTCCCGCTGGCGGGCCGCATTCAGGACCACATACGGCACCATGCCGCGAGCGCGCGTCAGCAGAGCAAAAGCCTCCGCCGCGCTCGGGCCGGGGGTCTGTCCGGCCCGCACCAGCAGCACGGTGGCATCCGCCAGGCAGGCCAGGATCTGCGCATCCACGACCGCCAGCACCGGCGATGAATCCAGCAACACGACGTCGAACTGCGCCCGCATCGCCTCCAGCAAGCTGGCAAATCGATCCGAGCCGAGCAAGACGCCCGGATCAGCGCTGACGCGACCGGCCGGCAGCAGCCGCAGCGGCGACAGGGGATCCCGATAGACCTGCGGCGCCTCCTCGTCCGGCGCATCGAACCACTCGCCGATGCCCGGCTTCATCTCCAGCCCTGCGGCCCGATGCAGGGTCGGCTTGCGCAGGTTCAGGTCCACCGCCAGCACGCGCTGGCCGGTGCCGGCCAGCAGCCTGCCAAGCGCCAGTACGGTGCTGGTCTTTCCCTCACCGGGCAGGGCCGATGCGAACAGCGCAACCCTTGGCGGATCCCGCATGTCGGCCAGCACCAGCTCGGTGTGCACGCGGCGCAGGGCTTCGCTGTACTGAGAATAGGGCGCGCGCAACACCCATCGGGCCGGCTGACGCCGGCGCCAACGACCCGGCAACAAGGGCAGCGCACCCAGCGCGCTGACGCCCAGCAGCTGCTCCAGCCCACTGCGGGTGCGTACCGTGCGATCCATCCCCTCGCGCAGCAGCGCCAGCAAGGCACCTAAAAACAGCAATGCCGCGCCCGCGATGATCAACAACAATCGTGAATTGGGGAAGGACGGCGCCAACTGCGGCACGGCATGCGAAATAATCCGGGCATCGGCCTGCACATGTGTGCTTTGCGCGGCGGTTTCCTTGGTCCGGGCAAGGAAGGTTTCAAGCAGTACGCGGCTGGTTTCGGCATCCCGCTCCAGCGCCCGAAGCTGCACTTCACTGGTGCTTTGGCGGCCTTTCTGCGTTTTGAGGGCGTCCAGGCTGGCGGCGATCGCTCTTTCACGGGCGGTGGCCACCGCGGCCTCGTTGCGCAACTGCTGCACCAGTTTGGCGACTTCGGCGCGTATCGCGTTATCCGTGTCGCGCAACTGCGCTTGTGCGCTGATCACGCGCGGGTGGCGCGAGCCATACTCTTCGCCCATCTGCGCTATCGTGCGGCGCAATTCGGCCTGCTGCTCGCGCAGCGTCCGTACCAAAGGCGCATCCAGGATGTCGCTGACCGCGGTTGCGTTGCCGCTGGCAGCGAGCTTCTCGACTTCACCAAGCCGCGCCCGCGCCGCTGCCCGCTCGGCGCCCGCGAGCACCAGTTGGGTAGACAGGCTTGATGCCTCCTCGTCGCTCAGGCGCTCTGCGCCCGCGCCACGCAGCAGCCCTTCGCGGGCCCGAAAGGCTTCAACGGCCGCCTCGCGGCTTCGAACTTCCTCTTCCAGCTCCCGCGTGCGGGACGCCAGCCACGTGTTGGCACCGCCCGCCGTGGTGCGTTTGGTATCGACCTGCGAAGCCAGATATTCCCCCACCACGGTGTTGGCAAGCAGGGCTGCCTTTTGCGGCGTGCTTGCGTGGGCGCTAACGGAAATCACCTGCGACCGGCCCTGCGGAATCGCTTCAAGGCGCTCGAGCAGCAGTGCACCGGCGCGGGTGCGCTGCTGCTCCGGCGTCAGCGCTTCACGAGGTGACGCGTCCGTTTTGATTTGCGGAAGGCCGAAGCCCTCCAAGCGCGTCCACCACGCCCGCTCGACGGGCGCCAGCGCCGGGTTGAACTCCGGATCCTCTACCAGCTTCAACGCGTCTACCACACGCAAGGCCAGATCCATCGAACGCAGCACGTAGACCTCACTGGCCGTGCTCTCGGCGTCTCCTCGCAGGGCGGCGGCGACTGCCTGCACATCGAGCACCGGCTGCTCGGGCGCGATCATGATCTGGGCGCTGGCCTGGTAAACCGGATCAAGGCCCGCGATGAACGCACGCGCTCCGATCAAGCCCAGCGCAACCGTGCCGACGATGAGCCACTTGTGTCGCCACAGCACCCGCGGCAACTGAACCAGATCCGGATCGCGTGCCCGGGTTTGGGGCATCGAGTGAGATGTCAGTTCCTGCATGGCGTCCCCGCGAGGCTCAGAAGAAGCGTTCGGGCACTTCGATGATGTCGCCCGGCAAGACCGGCGCATCGGGCTGGGCCTTCTGGCGCGTATTGCCGGCACCGGCATGAGTGATGAAGACGTGACTCTCTTTGGCCCGGTAGGTGTAGCCGCCGGCCAATGCAACCGCGCTGCGCACGTTGATACCGCTGACGTACGGATAACTGCCCGGCGCCTTGACCTCGCCCAGTATGAAAAACGGCCGATAGCTCAACACTTCGACACTGACGCGCGGATCACGCAGGTAATCCGGCGCCAGCGCATCTGCTATGGCAGTCTCCAGATCATCCGGCGTCTTGCCCGCCCCTTGCACTGCGCCACCCAACGGCAGGGCGACTGTGCCGTTGGTGCCGACGCTGAACTCACCGGACAGATCCTCATGCCCGAACACCACCACGCGAATGCGGTCGCCCGGGCCAAGAACATATTGGCTGGACAAGTCGGGGGCCGAGGCCACAGGCACTGTGGGTTGCGTAGCACAGCCAAAGGTTGTTGCGAGGATCAGCACCAAGGCCACGACAGTCCAACGGCGCGGCATACGCGCCGTCAACGCCGATGAGACATCCGGTTCAGTACTGCAGGACAACGCTCTGCTCCACAAAGGTCTGATTGAAATCGGACCCGCCGTCGGTGGCCTCCTGAGCCCTGTGAACCGCGCGCAGGCGCAGGTATAGATGGCGGTTGAGCATGTAAGTTGCACCTACATGGTGCTGCCAGAGGTTTTCTTCCCGATCGAGCTCCTGATAGTCGCGAACGATGTACCGCGTGCCGGCGAACAGCAGCAAATTGCGCAGCAGTTCATGCTCAAGTTCGAGCCCGGTAAGCGTCGACAGGTAACCCGAGGCGCCCGGCTGGGTGCTTTCGCTCACCGAGCGCTCCAGCTCGAAACGCACCGTGCTCAGAGTCGTTATGTTCCAGTAAAGGTTCGAGCCGAAACCGAGCCCCCCGTGATCGGAAAAGCCATCTGCTTCATAGCGCTGGTTGTAGTAGCCGATGAACGCTTCGCCACCGATCAGATCGGTCACTTCAAGATCGATGCCGGCATTGGCTTCGTAACCGGTGGAGTCCCGGTCCAGTCCGCCGGCCGACAGGTGGTCGTAATCCTGAGTGTTGTAGGCGGTCTGGACGTATACCCCGTAGCCGGGCCAGACCGTATAGCCCAAACGGGCTTCCACGCGACGCGATTCGCGGTCCCGTTCCCTACCGGCTGACGTGCCGGGCGCAAGACCCGTGGTATCCACGTCGTCGAACGTGTAGTCCGCTGCGTTCGCCGCAAGCAGGAGATCGAACCGACCGAACGGATGGGTCCAGCCAAGGTCCGTTTCAGTCACGCGGAACTGGGATGGTTCCGTCTCGTCAATGCTGTCCGGCGAAGCCCGGTCCTCGTGCTGCTCCGAGACGGATGCCTGACCGAACACCGTCGAAGCGCGGCCAAAGTCGAGACGCCCGCCGCCGGTAACGCGCCAGTCGTCGTAGTTCTCACTGGTGGTATCCCGGTAGCGCCCTTGCTTGCCATTGGCGGCAAGGCGCACGGCATGACGTGACCAATCCGACCGCGCTTCGATGCGCGGAGACACGGTGCCGTAGACATCTGAGCGAGTGTTGTCTTCGGTGGCGCGCACGTTGTCGTTATAACCGGCGCCTAGCTCGAGGGCCGGCAACAACAGAAAGCTCCTGATGCGAACCCCCAGGGCTGCCAGCTCAGGCCGTGGCCGGGTCCGCGCCGTGATGTTTCGCGGCTCTTCCGGCCGGCGCCTGATATCGGCATCCGGCGGGCCCATCGGCGCAAGACGCAGTTCCGGATGTAGCTCAACCGCGCCCGCCGGCGGGACACCAATCACCGTCAAACACAGGCCAAGGCCGGACACCAAAAGTCCGAAAGCCATGACGGCCGCAAAGGAGCGCTCAGGGGCTATCGCAGTAACCATGCCGGTCTTCAAGCAAAACACAGGCCAAGCGCGGCTGAAACGAAGCCGGCCCACGCTCCAAGTCGGCGCTGGCGCACCAAAATGAGCCGCGCCCCGCCTAAACTTGCCTCAAGAACTACCGCTCCGGTACTGAGCATAGGTAAGCGTTACGCCTTGCGGGAAGGACGTGCGGGCTCGCCAGCCCTGATGGGTCAGCAAACCGACGTCGAGCAGCTTTTGCATGGTGCCGTCCGGTTTGCTCTGATCAAAAACGATGTCGCCTTCGAAGCCCACCGTGTGGCGCACTGCCTGCGCCAGCTCGCGGATGCTCATGTCCTGACCTACACCGATATTGATCAGGGGCGCCAGGCCACGCCTGCTGGATTCGACCGGCGAACCGGCCGGCCACAGCAGGCGCTCGAACTCGCCATCGGGCAGACGCATCAGATAGACGCATGCGTCGGCCATGTCGTCGCTGTACATGAATTCGCGACGCGGCGTGCCGGAGCCCCACAAGGTGACGCAGGGCTGCCGATTCAGGGTGCACGTTTCGTGCAGTTCGCGTTTCAGGTCGTCCGGTAGCGGACCGTGCTGACGCTCGTCGTGCTCGATCGCCGGCCAGTTCCGTTCAGCCGCGAGCCGGGCGAGATGGAACTTGCGGATCATGGCCGGCAGGACGTGCGAGTTCATCAGGTCGTAGTTGTCCCCCGGCCCGTACAGATTGGTGGGCATGGCCGCCAGGTACTGCGTGCCGTGCTGGCGGTTGTAACTCCAGCACATTTCGATGCCGGCGATCTTGGCCAGCGCATAGGGGCGATTGGTGGGCTCGAGCGGGCCCGTGAGCAGGTATTCCTCCTTCAGCGGTTGCGGCGCCTCCTTTGGGTAAATGCAGCTTGAACCCAGGAACATCAGGCGCTTGACCCGGCACCGAAAAGCGGCCTGGATGACGCTGCTCTGGATGGCCAGATTGTCCCGGATGAAATCGGCCGGATAGGTGTCGTTGGCCACAATGCCGCCGACCTTGGCCGCGGCCAGGAACACGTAGTCCGGCCTTTCCCGAGCAAAGAAAGCTTCGGTTGCCGCCGCATCGGTCAGGTCCAGCTCGGCATGGGTACGGGTCAGCAGCTCGGTGTAGCCCTGCTTCCGCAGCGTGCGAATCAGCGCCGAGCCGGCCAGGCCACGATGACCTGCGACATATATTTTTGAGTCCGGATTCAAGCGCGAGCCTCATGGGCCGGCACGGCGCGTGCGCTTCGAACGCGTTTACTCATGATGGTTATAGGCCTGAAAGCCCGCCATCTTGACCAGCGCGTCGCGGCGCGCAGCCGTGTAGTCGGCGGTCACCATTTCCTTGACCAGATCGGACAGGCAGGTGGGCGGCGACCAGCCGAGCTTCTCGCGCGCCTTGCTGGCATCACCGAGCAGGGTCTCCACTTCCGTAGGGCGGAAATAGCGCGGGTCGACGCGCACGATCGGTTGTCCGGACTTCAGCTGAGGCGCCCGGCCATCGGTAGTGGCGCTGGTCCTGACTGAATCGACGTAGCCGACTTCATCGGTGCCCTCCCCTTCCCAGCGCAGGCCGATACCCAGCTCGGTGGCGGCGAACTCAACGAACTGGCGCACGCTGTACTGCACGCCGGTGGCGATGACGAAATCTTCCGGTTGCTGCTGCTGCAGCATGAGCCACTGCATTTCGACATAGTCGCGGGCATGGCCCCAGTCGCGCAGGGCCGACAGGTTGCCCAGGTACAGACAATCCTGCAGCCCGAGCGCGATGCGGGCGATCGCGCGGGTGATCTTGCGCGTGACGAAGGTTTCGCCCCGCAGCGGGCTTTCATGGTTGAACAGGATGCCGTTGCAGGCGTACATGCCGTAGGCCTCGCGGTAGTTCACGACGATCCAGTAGCCGTACAGCTTGGCGACGGCGTAGGGGCTGCGTGGGTAGAAGGGGGTGGTTTCCTTCTGCGGCGTTTCCTGCACCAGGCCGTACAGCTCGGAGGTAGATGCCTGGTAGAAACGGGTTTTCTTCTCGAGACCCAGGATGCGGATGGCCTCCAGCAGCCGCAACACGCCGATCGCATCGGAGTTGGCGGTGTACTCGGGCTCCTCGAAGCTGACCGCAACGTGGCTTTGCGCGGCCAGGTTATAGATCTCGTCCGGCTGCACCTGCTGGATGATGCGCACCAGACTGGACGAATCGGTCATGTCGCCGTAGTGCAGGACGAAGTTGCGGTCATCGACGTGCGGGTCCTGGTACAGGTGGTCGATGCGGTCGGTGTTGAACAGTGACGTGCGGCGCTTGATGCCGTGCACGATGTAACCCTTCTTGAGCAGGAGCTCGGCCAGATAGGCGCCGTCCTGGCCGGTAATGCCGGTAATCAAGGCGATTTTTGTCATGGGTTCCGTCGATGAGGGTCAGTGGTCAATTGGGCCAAACAGGTCAGTAAGAATCACGCAGTTGGAATAGGTTCCACGCTCGGCCGGGATTCTCCTCGCCAAGCGCAAACCCGCCGCCGCTTGCACGGGCCCGACAAGCCATCGGCCCGCCATGACCAGCCCAGGATCCAATGCCCTTGGCGCATGCGGCGCCGTGGCGCTCCATACCGGGCGGGCGAGTATTGGAATGCAACATGACGGGGCATTGACAGTCCTGCGGCAGCGCTGCCTTGGCGATGGGGCGTTACATGGAGAACCGAATGCAGCCATCGTGCCCATCCGGATGCCGACGCCGGTTTTACTCCGCCGTCTTGTGTGATTCGAGGTCGGACGCGGCCGCCGGCACCGGCGGCAGGCTCGAAATCAGGGCGCTGCGGCCACGCTTGAGCTGGCGCTCGATCAGGCTCCGGAAACGCTGCGGGTCTGCCTTCAGCTCCAGCGCCCCCGCCGGGCCGGACAGACGCACCTGCCCGTACGGTTCGCGGCTGACCAGATCACGACCCAGGTTCATTACCCGCACCGCATCCGGCGGGGTGCCGTCACCGGCGGCCGGCTCGACCAGTGCCAGGTGGCTGCCGGCCGCAACCGCCAGGCGCGTCTCCAGCTGCCGGGGCTGATCGCCGGCCGCGCCGCTCACACGGGCGAAATCGACATACCAGACGGCGATGCCGTAGCTCACGCCGGGCCTGCGCCCGGCCACGGCTCGCGCCAGCGCGGCGCGGGTTTCGGCCAGGGCGGCGTCGCTACCCGGCACAGCGGCCGCCGGCGCCTGCGCCAGCGGCGCACCGCTGGGCGCGAAGTACAGGTAATCGCCGGCACGCGCAGGTGCCGGCAGGCTGCCGCCGGTCGGCAGGGGCGCAGCCAGTTCCGGGTTCAGAACCTCGAAACCGGCCTGCCCCAGATCGTTCAGTAACGCCACATAAGCGGTGTCGGTAATCGCCTGCATGGTCTTGAGCGTTACGCCGCCCAACTCCAGGCCCGGCGCACCCAACGCGCCGTCGGCATCGGCGCTGGTGCGAAACGCGAGCCGAAAATCGAGCATGAACAGCGGCCCGCGCGGCGGCGCTTGATGCGTTGCCGGCTCAGCTGCCGGGGAATCGTCGGGCTGCGGCTTGGCGGCGGGCGTCTGCGGCGCGGGCCCCGCCTGATCGGCTTGCTGGCTGCTCTCGGAAGCTGACGGGGCGGCTCGCGGCGAGTCCGGCGCGGTTTGCGGGCCGGCGGCGGGCGCGTTCGGATCGGCCTTCTGAACGTCCGCGCCCGGTGTGGCACCCGCCGGCTCGCTGCCAGCAGAGGAAATCTCGGCCGCCGGTTTGGCGTCGGGCGCCGCGATCGGAGGCGCCTGCGGCTTGACGCCTGCCGCGGCGACATCCGCCACGCGGCAGCCACGCTTGAGGAACATGTCCACCAGATATTCCTTGCGCGCCCGGGCGGCCGCCAGCCTGGCCTCGGCCTCGCGGCCACGGCGGCCGAGCACGTCCTTCGCTATGTCTCCAAAAATGCCGCCGAACGGCAGCACCTTGGCCACACCGGCCACGACCTCACCCGTGCGCGAACGGGTCGCAGATTCCGTGGCCCCACGCACGGCGCCTTGATCCCCGCTATGGGGCGCCAGGATAGCGTCCAGCTGCGCCACCTGGGCGGCGATCTGCACGCAATCGAGGTCGTTGTCGCCCAGCTGTACGCGATCGATCGGGCCGGCGTCCTGGGCCAGCGCCCGGCCGGCCAGCAGCAACAAGACCGCAACACCCGATGCGCGCGACTGAAACATGGATATGGATGAGTTCCGGATGAATAGAATGCGCCGGCGCTTCGCCCGTAACTTCGACCCCAGCCGCCGGCTGTTCGCGGCTGCCCCGGCAGCGGCCTCCAGGAAAGGTGACCGGCGCGGATACAGGCGGCTGCGGGCTGCCATTCTGGCAGAAGCGGCCGCCTGCACGACGCGGCCGCGTCAGATCGACGCCAATCCACGAGGGTTTACGTGCAAGCAGCAGTTGCGACGGCCGCGCGGCCCCAACCGACCGCCCTGTGGGCGCTGGGCGCCATCCTGTTCGCGGCGGCACTGGCGGCGGTCCATGCCGGCATGGCGCCGGCCGCCGCAGCCGGCGCCGGGCTGGGCCTGCTGCTGATCGGTCGCGCCGGCGGCGCACGCGGCGGGCTGTGGGTCGCGCTGCGTCATGCGGCGGTCGCGGCGCTGCTGGCACTGGCGGCGACGCCCGGCCTGCCGCTGTGGCAGACGCCGCAGCAGTGGGCAGATCTGCTGCGGCTGACGCCGCTGGGCGCGGCGCTCGCACTCACGGTCTATGGCCTGGCGGCGGGCCTGCTGCCGGCGCACCAGCGCCGGCCGTTGCCGGCGGCCACGTCGCTGGTGTTGCTGGCGCTGCCGTTCGTGCTGTTCAACGGTCTGTTCCTGCTCGCCTCGACCGGGCTGCTGGATGCGCCGGGCGCCTGGCCGGGCGAGGGTCTGCCCGCGTCCGCGCGCCGATTGCTGGGCCACTGGCTGGTGCTGGGGCTGTTTGGGCAGTTCGCGCTGCTCGGCCTGGGCCTGGCGATGGACCAGCGCTGGACGCGCAGCGGCCGCCTGCATGCGCTGCTCTGGGGCAGCGCGCTGTGGGCGGCGCTGACGCCGCACCTGGCCGACCTTGGCAGCGGCCCGTTCGCCGCCGGTTTGCCGGCATGGGCGCAACTGCCCGTGGTGGTCGGAAGCGCGGTGCTGGCGCAGGCCGGCCTGTGGGGCCAGACCTTTCTGATCACCGGCGCGCTGCTGGACGCGCTCAAGGGCCGGCGCCCGACCTGGCAGGCGGCAGCCGACCACTGGCGCAGCGGCGCCGGCAAGGGCGCCGTCTACAGCGCCTGGTTCATGGTGTTGATACACGGCGGCGCCGCCATCGGTAGCGGCCCGGCCGCCGGCTGGATCGCAGCCTGGCCGCTACTGGCCGGCGCACTGGCCGGCGCGGCGCTGTTTCCGCTGGCCCGGTCGGTGATCGAGACCTTCGACGGCAGTCCGCCGCTGGCCGGGCACCTCGCCGCCGCCTATCGGGAACCGGCCAACCTGGCGCGCGGCGCGCTGGCCGGGCTGGCGGTGGCGTTGTGGTTCGCGCTCGGCGTGGCCGGCAGCAGCGACGGCGCGCGCTTTGCCGCCGGCGCGCTGGCCGGCGCGGTGGTATATGCCGGGGCGAGCCTGCTGCTGGACGCCGCGGCCATCGGCCGCGGACTGCGGCGGCGCCCGCAACGCCCGGCGGTGTACCTGTTGCAGGCAGCCATGGGCGGCGTCACCGGCGGGCTGATGGCGTGGTATTTCGACGCCGGCCAGTGGCAGGTGGTGCTGGACCGCTTCGCCGGCTACGCGGCGGTGCACTACCCGCAGGCCGGGCGCGGCAGCTACGAATTCATCATCTACCCGCTGTTCAGCAAATGGGGCGCCACGGACCTTGGCCTGGTCAGCGGCGGCGTGAAGCTGTTCTACGCCCAGTCGCTATCTGGCGTGGCGCAGTGGGCGCTCGCCGCGCCCCTGTTCAGCCTGAACCTGGTGCTGCTGACGGCGCTGATCGAGCGGCGCCTGCGGCCGATCCGCGCCACCTTCAGCCGCGCCGGGCTGGCGGAGGTCGGCGCGCAGACGGTGCGGGTGCTGCGCTGGGGGCTGTGGATGGCGCCGATCATCGCTTCCTTCCTGCGCATGGCGCCGGACCCGGCCTGGTACAACCAGGACGGCGCCGTGCGCTCGGTGCTGGCGACGGCGCAGCAGCTGCTGCAACCGGCCGGCGACTACCGCACCTGGAGCCTGGAGCTGTTCCTGGGGCTGATGGCCTACGACTGGCTGCGGGTGCTGATCTGGTTCGATCACATGGGCCTGCGCGTGGCGACGCTGGTCAATTTCTCCTTCGTCGGCGTGGACGCGGTGGACGCGCGCCTGGCGCGCCGGCTCGGCCACGGGCCGCGCGGCCAGGTGATTCCGGAAGGACTGCGCCGCTTTGCCACCTGGGCGCCGCTGCTGGTGCCGTTCTACATCCCGCGCGGCGGCGAGTGGGATCAGGTCTGGGCGCGTTCCGAGGCGATGCACGGCCAGGCCGGGCCGCTGCTGCCGGCGGTGCACGATCTGCTGGGCGCCTACGCCGCGGCGGCGCTGCTGCTGATCGCCATCACCGCGCTGGTGCTGCGCCGCGCCGCGCGCGCCGGCACGATGGCGCGCATCCATCAGACACCCGTGCACCGGCTGGGCAACGGGCTGTACACGCTGCGCCTGGCCGAGGATGGCCGTGGCCATGCGCAGGCGATCCGTGCGCGCAAGGGCTGCCCGGAAATCGACCTCACGCGCCGGCCGGAAGACGGCCTGGACCGCCGCGGCCGGTTCTTCTATGTGTCGGAAAGCGGGCGGCCGGTGTGGTCGTTGACGCATGAACCCTGCCCGCGCGCCGACGTGCGCCACTCGGTGACCGCGCTGTCCTCGACCGCGCTGTGCTGGCGCGCCGACACGCCCGACCTGAGCGCCACCACGCGGGTCGAGGTGCCGCCCGGCGACGCGCTCGAATGTTGGACAGTGACCTTCGAGAATGCCGGCGAGGGTCCCCGTCGGCTGCGTCTGACCAGCTTCCAGGAGTTGATGCTCGGCCCCGAGGCGGCGGCCCGCCACCCGGCCTTCAACGCGCAACACATCGGCACGCATTTCGTGGCGCCGCTGGGCGCGCTGCTGGCCCACAGCCGCCTGCTGACGGACACGCGCGGCCGGCCGGCCGGAGAGACCGCCTTCCACGCCGTGGCGGCCGACGGGCAGGCGGTGCGACTGCTCGGCTACGAGGACAGCCGCGGGCGCTTCGTCGGTGCCGGCGGCATCGGCCACCCGGATGGACTGGCCTCAGGCGCGCCGCGCCCGGCCGACGACCAGGGCCTGCTGTACGCCTTCGACCCCGCGTTCTCGCTGACGGTCGAAGTGTCCGTCCCGCCGCGCGGCAGCGCCACGGTGCGCTTCGTCACCGGCTTTGCGCCGAACATTGTGGCGGCGACGCGGCTGATCGCCCGCCATCTGGGCACGCCGCTGCCGGCGCCGGCCGCGCTGGCCGCAAGCCTGGATGCGATCCGCCAGGTGCGCGATGCCGTGCCGCCGCGCAGCGAATTCGGCCCCGACGGCTGGACGCTCAGCGTCGACGGCAACGCGCCGCGTCCGTACAGCCACCTGATCGCCAACGCGCTCGGCCACGGCGCGGTGCTGGACAGTGCCGGCGATGTCGCGTCCTTCGCCGGCAACAGCCAGCAGAACGCGCTGACGCCGTTTCGCACCGGCGAGACCAGCCACCGCCTCCCCGGCGAAGGGCTGTACGTGGTGGACATGGCCAGCGGCGCCTGCGGCTCGCCCACCTTTGCGCCGCTGCGGCGGCGTGAGGTGGCGCACCGGGCCGAGTTCGCGCCCGGCCAGGCGCGCTTTGCCAGCTCACTGGGCGAGCTCGATCTCGAACTGACCGTGGGCCTGGCGCCGGACCGGCCGGTGCAGGCGCGCCTGCTGCGCCTGGGCAACCGCGGCAGCACGGCGCGCCGCTGCCGGGTGGTTGGCTATTTCGAGTGGGTGCTGGCGGAAATCGCCGCCGACAGCCGGGGCCGGATCGAAGTGCGGCAGGAAAACGGCGTCGTGTTCGCGCACAACCCGGACAACCTGTTCGCGCCCGGCTGGGCCTTCGTGACCTGCAGCCTGCCGCAGGCGGCAATAGAGACCGTGCGCGGCCGCTTCGTCGGCAAGGCGGCCGGCCCGCTGCCCTGCTTCGTCGGCCTTGGCGCCGGCGATCCGGCGGCCCATGACGACGGCTGCCGCATCGCCGCCTTCGCCGGCGAGGTGCAGGTGCCGGCCGGCGGCGAGCTGTGGCTGAGCTTCACGCTCGGCCACGCGCCGAGTCTGGAGGAGGCCCGCGCGCTGGCCGCGCAGTCCCGCGACCTCGCCTGGGCGCAGGCGGCGCTGGCCGCGAGCGAGGCCGACTGGCGCCGGCGCCTTGGCGTGCTGCGGGTCGAAACCGACCGCCCGGACTTCGATCGCCTGATCAACACCTGGCTGCCGTACCAGGTGCTCGCGGCGCGGCTTTGGGCGCGCTGCGGGCCGCAGCAACGCTCCGGCGCCTACGGCTTTCGCGACCAGTTGCAGGACGTGCTGCCGCTGCTGCTGATCGACCCGCCAACGGCCCGCGAGCAGATCCTGCGCCACGCCAGCCAGCAGTTCCTGCAAGGCGACGTGGTGCACTGGTGGCACCCCACGCCGGCCGGTGGCACCGGCTTTGCCGCCCGCACCCGCGCCTCGGACCCGCAGGCCTGGCTGCCGTACCTGACGGCGCAGTACGTCATGGCCACCGGCGACGCGGGCATCCTGAGCGAGGTCACGCCCTTCCTCGAAGGCCGGCCGATCCCGCACGGCGCGGAGGGCCTGGGCTTTGCCCCGCAGCCGAGCGCCGAGCGCGCCAGCCTGTACGAGCACTGCCGGCGCGCCATCGACTACACGCTCGACCGCCGCGGCCGGCACGGCCTGCCGCTGATCGGCAGCGGCGACTGGAACGACGCCCTGGACCGCATCGGCCACCGCGGCCGCGGCCAGAGCGTGTGGCTTGGCTTTTTCCTGCATCGGGTGCTGGTCGATTTCGCGCCGCTGGCACAGGCGCACGGCGACCACCCGACCGCCACCCGCTGGCTGGCCGAAGCCGCGCGCCTGCGCACGGCGCTGGCCGGGATGCAGCGCGACGCGCGCTACCTGCGCGCCATCGCCGACGACGGCACGCCGCTGCTGCTGCCAAACGCACTGACGGCCGCCTGGCCGGCCCTGTCCGGCGCCGTACCGCACGACGCCGCGCTGGCGGCACTGCGCGCCGACCTGCCGGACCTCGAATCGGAGCACCTGGTGCGCGTGCAGTGGCCGCCGTCGCACGAGCATTCCAAACCCTGGCCGGGCCGCATCGCGCTGTACCCGCCCGGCGTGCGCGAAAACGGCGGCCAGTACTCGCACGGCAGCTCGTGGCTGGTGGATGCGCTCCTGGCGCTCGCTCGCCAGAGCGAGCAACCCGCTGCAGCGCGCGAGCTGCGCGCCGACGCCTGGCGCCTGTGGCAAAAGATCTCGCCGCTCGACCGGGGCGCGCCCGACCTCATCGCCCGCTACGGCCTTGCCCCGCACCAGCAACCGGCCGACGTCTACAGCGGCCCGGGCCACGAGGGCCGCGGCGGCTGGAGCTGGTACACCGGCGCCGCTGCGCGCATGTTGTGGGCGGCCTATGGGCTGCTGGGTATCGAACTGAAGGACGGCACGCTGCACATGCCGGCGGTGCACGGCGGCCCGCTCGAACTGCGGCAACTGCGATTTGGCGAATCGGACCAGCCGGCCGAGGTCGGCGCGGGCACGGCGCCGTCTCAGCGTCTATGAGGAAGACAAGGTCCTGCGCAGTTCCTGCATCGCCGGTTCGGTACATGCGCGACTCAGCGACCGCGGCGTGAGCACCTGCGTGCCCGATCCGCGACCGGCCATCGCCGGCCAGGCAAGAGCTTAAACGGACGAGATCTCAGATCTTGTCCAGTACGTACAGGCGCAGCATCGACAGGCCCGGCAGCACATCCAGCCGGCTACGGATCGCGAAGCCGGCCTCGGCAAACTCGGCCTCGATGACGGCGCGCTCAACGACCCGGCGATAGCCGTCGGCGCGCGTGGTGCGCGCATCCTGCCGCATCCGGCGACGCGCCTGCAGGTTGCCGTCCACCCACAGGCTGACGGTGGCGCCGCGGCGCGCCACCCGGTGCACCTCGCGAAGAATCCGCACACGATCGGCGGCCGTCGCCATGTGGTGCAGCAGCCGCATGCACAGCACGTGCTCCACGGCTCGATCGGGCAACTCCAGGGCAAAGGCATCCATCAGCGCAAGCGTCTCGAACCGCGCCAGCACGGCCGGCCCGGCGGCGCCGGCGGCGATTTGCAGCATGGCCGGACTCACGTCCCCGGCCAACAGGCGACGGGTCGGATGACCGGCCAGCATGGGCCAGAACCGGCCCGCCCCGCAGGGCATGTCGAGCACCGATTCGGGATTGCCGGCCAGCTTCAGGGCACGGGCGGCCAGCCGGGTTTCACGCCAGGTGGTCAGGCGACGGCGCAGGCCGCGGTGGTGCTTTTCCAGATAGGCCTGCGCCAGGGCGAGGTCATATTTGTCGGAGAACGGTGGCTTGGCTGCGACTGCGGCGGTCATGTTTGCGGCGGGGTTGCGGGGCACGTGCCGCCAATCTACGCAGCCGGGGCTTAAGAGGGCCTTAAGGCAGGCGCTGGATGAATCCAACGGGGATTGCTCGGCGCCCGCTGGGAAAAAATCTTGTACAAGGAGCGCAGCTTCGCTGCGCGATGATCGCCCGGCACAGCCGGGCTCCTACACGGGCTGTGGGAGGCCCGCCCCCGGGCCGAATCGGTTGGCCGGCCCAAGATTCGCGGCGGGGGCGCCGCTCCCACGGGAGTGCCGCTCCAGTTTTCCGCGGACTCAGCTTGTAGCCGATGATTTCGGCAGCACAGCCCCGCGCTGTGCTGCATCCAGCGGCCATTCGGGCACCGGCTCCGCTTAAGGCGCCCTTAAGCTGCGCGCCCCAGTATGGCCGGCGTTTTCAGGCGCTCAGGCCAGGAGCCACCCGTATGCAAAGTTGCGCCAACCGTGCCGATGTGGCCATCGGCAGCCCGGCGGCGGCGTTCGATGTGCGTGTGTACCCGCCGGACCGGCCCCGTGCCGGCGTCGAGGACTACATCGCGCGCCGCTACGCGCAGTGTCATGACGCCCGCCTGAGCGGTTTCATGCCCTGGCTGCTGGCCGCGCAGCGGGGGGACAGGTTTGCCGCGGCACTGGGCTTTCGGCCGGCCAGCGCCGGCGCGCTGTTCCTGGAGCGCTACCTGGAGCAGCCGGTCGAGACCGTGATCGCCGGCGTCATGCGCCAGCCGGTGCAGCGCGCCGGCGTGGCCGAAATCGGCAACCTGGCGGCCACCAGCCAGCGCGGCAGCCGCCTGCTGATCACGCTGCTGGTGGAGGCGCTCGGTCGGCGCGGTTTGCGCTGGATCGTGTTCACGGCCACGCGGCAGGTGCGCGAGCTGATCCAGGACATGGGCTTTCCGCTGCGCCTGCTGGCCCCCGCCGATCCGGCGCGGCTGGGCCAGGAGCGCACCGCCTGGGGCCGCTATTACGACGCCGAACCGATGCTGGCGGTGGGTGACCTGGCCATCGGCTGCCGGCTGATACGGCGCCAGCCGGCGCTTGCGGCGCAGCTTGCCGGCTACGCGGCGGCGCTCGATGCGGTCGTCGGCGCATTGCGGTGAGTCCGGTGCCGCATTCGACACTGTGGCGGGAACTGCTGCACCGCGCCGCGCTGGAGCCCAGGGCGCGGGTTGTGCAAGGTTCGTCCGCGGCGCTGACCGCGGACGAACTGGTGGCGGCCGTGGAATGCGCCGCGGCCACCCTGCGCCGGACGGCCGTGCGTACCCTGGCGCTGCGCGCCGACAACGGCCCGGCCTGGATCGTCATCGATCTGGCCTGCCAGCTGGCCGGCGTGTGTCTGGTGCCGCTGCCGCTGTTCTTCGCGCCGCAGCAGCTCGCCCATGTGTTTGCCACCGCCGGCATCGACGCCCTGGCGGCACCGCGGCCGGACTGGCCCGGCAGCCCGCTGTCCGGCTCCGAACGACCGGCCGGGGAACTGGCCGGCCTGCCACTGTGGCGCGTGTCGCCCGAACCGGCCCGGGTGCCGCCGGCCACGGCCAAGATCACCTTCACCTCCGGCTCGACCGGCACGCCCAAGGGGGTGTGCCTGTCCGCCGATCACCCGCTGCGGGTGGCGCAGTCCCTGGCCGACATGATCGCCCTGCCCGGCGTGCGGCACCTGTGTCTGCTGCCGCTGGCGACGCTGCTGGAGAACGTCGGCGGCGTCTATGCGCCGCTGCTGTCGCGCGGCAGCGTGGTGGTGCCGGGCCTGGCGGAACTTGGCCTGCACGGCAGCAGCAGTCTTGATGCCGCCGCGCTGACCACGGCCATCGACCGCCACCGGCCGCACAGCATGATCCTGGTGCCGCAGCTGCTGCAGGCCCTGGTCGCGGCCATGCACGGCGGCTGGCGGGCACCGCCGTCGCTGCGCTTCGTCGCCGTCGGTGGCGCGCGGGTGCCGGTGCCGCTGATCGCGGCCGCGCGCCGCGGCGGCCTGCCGGTGTACGAAGGCTACGGGCTGTCGGAATGCGCCTCCGTGGTGAGTCTGAACATTCCCGGAGCCGACCGGCCCGGCACTGCCGGCCGGCCGCTGCCGCATCTGCGACTGGGCGTGCGCGCCGGCGAGCTTACGGTTTCCGGCAGCTGTTTTCGGGGGTATCTGGGCGCGCCGGACAGCTGGCGCCCGGAGCAGGTGCGCACCGGCGATCTGGGCGCCCTCGATGCGGACGGCTTCGTGCAGGTCCAGGGCCGGCGCGACAACCTGATCGTGACCAGCTTCGGGCGCAACCTGAGCCCGGAGTGGGTGGAGGCCGAGCTGCTGGCCGGCCCGCTGTTGGGGCAGGCGGTGTTGTTGGGATCCGCTCGCCCGCACTGCGTGGCCCTGCTGTGGCCACGCGCCGCCGGCACGCCCGACGCCGCCATCGACGACTGGCTGGCGGCGGTCAACGCGCGCCTGCCGGACTACGCGCGCGTCCACGCCTGGCAGCGCCTGGCGGCGCCGCTGTCCGCGGCCGATGGCCTGCTGACCGACAACGGCCGTCCGCGGCGGGGCGCCATCGCGCGCCACTACGCGGCGCAGATCGCCGCCCTGTATCACGACCGGGAGCGGTGCACGGAATGAGCTTTTATCAGCAACTTCAAGGCCGGACCGCCGCCCAACGCGCCGATCTGCTGGCGGCGCCGATCCTCGGGCGCGCGCTGCGGGGGGATGTCCGGCGCGCCGACTACGTCGCCTTTCTGATCGAGGCCTATCACCACGTCAGGCACACCGTGCCGCTGCTGATGGCAGTCGGCGCCCGCCTGCCGGACGACAAGGCCTGGATGCGCGCGGCGGTGATCGAGTACATCACCGAAGAGGCCGGCCACGAGGAATGGGTGCTGGACGATCTGGAGGCCTGCGGCGTCGAGCGCGACGCGGCGCGCCGCAGCCGCCCGGCGCCGGCCACCGAGCTGATGGTCGCCTACGCCTACGACACGGTGCAGCGGGTCAGTCCGCTGGGCTTCTTCGGCATGGTGCAGGTGCTGGAAGGCACCAGCGTGGCCATCGCCCACAGCGCGGCCGGCGCGATGCAGCAGGCGCTCGGCCTGCCGGACGGCGCCTTCAGCTACCTGCGCTCCCACGGCGCCCTGGACCAGGACCACCTGGCGCTGTTCGAGGGGCTGATGAACCGCATCGAGGCACCGGCGGAGCAGGCCCTGATCATCCACGCCGCCGGGATGTTCTACCGCCTGTACGGCGATGTCTTGCGCAGCCTCGATGCGCCGGCAAGCGACCCGGCGCAGGTGCCGGCGTGGAGCTGAACGGCAAAACGGCCGTGCTGACCGGCGCCGCCGGAGGCATCGGCAGCGCGATGGCCGAGGCGCTGGCCGGCGCCGGCGTGCGCCTGGTGCTGGTCGGTCGCAGCGCGCAGGCGCTGCAGGCACTCGCCGCCCGGCTCGGTGACCGGCACCTGGCCGTCGGCGCGGACCTGGCCACCGACGCGGGCCGCCAGCGCGTCCTGGAGTGCTGCGCGGCGCTGCCGGACGGCGTCGACGTCCTGATCAACAACGCCGGCGTCAGCGCCTTCGGCTTGTTCGAGGCCCAGGCCCCGCGACTGACCGAACTGGTCACCACCAACCTGCTGGCGCCGATGCTGCTCACCGCACAGCTGCTGCCGCTGCTGCGGCAGGCGCCGCGCGGCCTGATCGTCAACGTCGGCTCGGCCTTCGGCGCCATCGGTCATCCGGGCTTCGCCGGCTACAGCGCGAGCAAGTTCGGCCTGCGCGGTTTCAGCGAGGCCCTGCGGCGGGAGCTTGCGGACAGCACGGTCGGCGTGCTGTACCTGGCGCCGCGGGCGACCGCCACGGCCCTCAACAGCGCGCCGGTGAATGCCCTCAACGCCGCGCTCGGCAACCGCATCGACAATCCGGCCGTGGTGGCCGCGGCCCTCGTGCGCCAGCTGCGCAGCGAGCGGCCGCGGGCCGGCATCGGCCGCCCGGAGCGGCTGTTCGCGTTCCTGAACGGCCTGCTGCCGGGCCTGCTCGACCGCGCGCTGGCGCGCCAGCTGCCGGTCGTTCGCCGCGTTCTCGCCCCCTGAACCCCGGAGAAACCCATGTCACGACGCATTGCCTGGACACTGGCCGCCTGGCTGCTGCTGATCGGCGGCCCGGCCCTGGCCGCAGATTCCCTGCTGGAGGACCTGGCCGACCTGCAGCAGCGCTGGGCGGTCGCCAATTACGAGCTGCGCGACAAGCCGCGCGTGGCGGCCCTGGAGCTGCTGGCGCAGGACGCCGAGGCGCTGACCGGCCGCCACCCGCAGCGCGCCGAGGGCTGGATCTGGTCGGGCATCATCCGCTCCACGCTGGCCGGCGCCAGGGGCGGACTCGGCGCACTGGGTATCGCCAAGGCGGCCAGGCGCGACCTGGAACGGGCGCTCGAGCTCGACCCGACGGCGCTCGACGGCTCCGCCTACACCAGCCTTGGCACGCTCTACGCCAAGGTGCCCGGCTGGCCGGTCGGTTTCGGCAGTGACAAGAAAGCGGACGCGCTGCTGCGCGAGGCGCTCAAGATCAACCCGGACGGCATCGACCCCAATTATTTTTACGGCGAGTTCCTGTATGAAAAGAACCACCGGGCGGAGGCGGCGACCTACCTTGAGCGCGCCCGCCAGGCACCGCCGCGGCCCGGCCGGGAACTGGCCGATCGCGGGCGTCAGAAGGAAATCGCCGACCTGCTGGCCAGGATGCGCACAAAATAGGCAGTTTCCGGGCTGACACACAGGACCTGCGGGTGCGGCTGCTGCTGGTGGAAGATGACGCCTCGCTGGCCGCCGGCCTGACTTTGGCGCTGCGCAACAAGGGCTTTGCGGTCAATCACGTGACGCGCGGCGAGCATGCCCTGCACGCGGTGGCGACCGATCCGCCGGACCTGATCGTGCTGGATCTGGGCCTGCCGGACGTGGAGGGCCTGCAGGTGCTGCGCAGCGTGCGCGCCGGCGGCGGGCGGCTGCCGATCCTGGTGTTGACCGCCCGCGATGCGCTCAGCGACAAGGTGGCCGGGCTCGATCTAGGCGCCGACGACTACCTGGTCAAGCCGTTCGAGATGCAGGAGCTCGAAGCCCGCATACGCGCCTTGGGACGGCGCCTGGGCAGCGCCGGCAGCAGCCTCATCGCGCTCGGCGACCTGCAACTGGACACCGCCTCCATGCAGGTACACAAGGCCGGCGTGCCGGTGGAGCTGTCGCGCCGCGAATACGCCCTGCTCAAGGCCCTGCTCGAGCACAGCGGCAGGGTGCTGACGCGCGAGACCCTGGAAGGCAAGCTCTACGGCTGGGACGAGGAGGTGGCCAGCAACACGCTGGAGGTGCACATCCACCACCTGCGCCGCAAGCTCGGCCAGGACCTGATCAGGACCGTGCGCGGCGTCGGCTACTGCCTGCGCCAGCCGTGAGTTCCATACGCTCCTACCTGCTGATCGGCGTGCTGTCGGCCATCACGCTGACCAGCTTCGTGGCCGCGCTGTACGGCTACCGGGCCGGCGTGGCGGCCGCCGATGCCCTGTTCGATGCCGAACTGACCGATGCCGCCCTCCTCATTTCGACCCTGCTGCCGGCCGACGCAGCGGGCGCGCGCGCGGTACCCGCGCTGCCATCGAACGAGGTGAGCTTCCAGGTCTGGAGCGATGCCGGGCGCCTGCTGCTGCGCTCCAGCAACGCGCCGCAAACGCCGATGGCGCCCCGCGAGCCGGGCTTTCGGGCCGACAACTTCGGCGGTCACCGCTGGCAGATACTGGTCCGCCGCGAGCCGGCGGCCGGCTACTGGGTGATGGTGGCGCAGCGCGCCGATGCCCGCTACCTGCTGGCCGACAGCGTGGTGCGCGAGTCCCTGCTGGCGGTGCTGGCGGCGCTGCCGGTCAGCGCCCTGCTGATCTGGCTGATCGTCGGGCAGGGCCTGCGGCGGCTCGAACGCCTGGCCGGCGAGCTGCGCAGCAAGGCGGCCGACGACCTGGCGCCGTTGCAGCTTGCCGAGCCGCCGGCGGAACTGGCGGTCATCGTGTCTGCCGTCAACGGCCTCCTGCAGCGCCTGGAGCAGTCGCTCAGCCGCGAGCGGCGGCTGACCGCCGATGCCGCGCACGAGCTGCGCACGCCGATCGCTGCCCTGAAGGTGCACCTGCACAACCTAGCCGGGCGCCTGCCGGCCGACGACCCGATGCTCATCAGCCTGCATGCCGACACCGCCCGCCTGGAACATCTGATCGCGCAGATACTGCTGCTGTACCGCATGGCGCCCGATCAGTACCAGGCGCGCATGGAACCGCTCGACCTGACCGAACTGGCCCGTGAACAGATCGCCGCGCACTACCCGCAGTTCGAGCACAAGCAGCAGGACATCCGGCTGCAGGGCGAGCGCCGCACGGTGCTCGGCGACCGCTTCGCGCTGGCCACGCTGTTGCGGAACCTGCTGCTGAACGCCAACCGCTACACGCCGGTCGGCGGGCAGATCCTGGTCGTCACCGGCGCCTCGCCCGGCGGCGGGGTGGTGCTGCAGGTCAGCGATTCGGGGCCCGGCCTGCCGCCGGCCGAGCACGAGCGCGTGTTCGACCGCTTCTACCGCCGGGTCGGCGCGCGCCACAACGACCCGGCCGGAAGCGGCCTTGGGCTGTCCATCGTCCGGCTGGTGGCCAACCTGCACGGCGCGACCATCCGCTTCGCCCCCTCGCCGTTCGAAACCGGCCTGACGGTCAGCGTCGAATTCCCGGCCCGGGGGAATGCGTGAGCCGGCGACCGCCGCGCCGGGGGCCGCCCGGCATCGCGCGCCGGCTGGCGATGCTGGCCTGCCTGCTCGCCTGCACACCGCTGGCGGCGCAGCCGCCGACCTACGACATCCGCATCCGCGACCACCTGTTCGAGCCGGCGGAACTGACCATTCCGGCCAACACCAAGGTGCGCCTGGCGGTGCACAACCTGGACCCGACGCCGGAGGAATTCGAGAGCTGGGAACTGAACCGCGAGAAGGTGATCCTGGGCGGCCAGACGGCGATCATCTTCGTCGGCCCGCTGCCGCCGGGCGAGTACCCGTTCTTTGGCGAGTTCAACCCCAAGACGGCCCAGGGCCGGCTGGTGGTGCGATGAACTCGCCACTGCTGGACAGCGTCATCGTCGTGCTGCGCGAGGTGCTGGAGTTCTCGCTGCTGGTCAGCGTCCTGCTGGTGGCCGGCCGCTGCGCCGCCCTGCGTGCGCGCTGGCTGGTGCCGGCCCTGCTTGCCGGCCTGGCCGGCGCCGGCCTGTACGGGGCGCGCCTGCGGCAGGTCTCGACCTGGTTTGATGGCGTCGGCTACGAGGTGGTCAACGCCGGCCTGCAGATTCTGGTGTACGTGTCGATCGTGGCCGTGATCGGCCTGTGGGTGCGGACCCGTCACCGCGAACCGGCACCGGCGCTGCCGTGGGTCATGGCCGGCGCGGTGGCGCTGGCCGTCACCCGGGAGGGCTCGGAGATATTTCTGTATGTCTCCGCCTTCATCGGCCGGCCGCGCGCCGTGCCGGATCTGCTGATCGGTTCGGTGCTGGGCATCGGCGTCGGTTTCAGCATCGGCGCCCTGCTCTACTACCTGCTGCTCGGGTTTCAGCGCGCGGTCACGTTTGCGCTGACCGTCGGGCTGCTGGCCCTGATCGGCGCCGGCATGTGGTCGCAGGCCACCATGCTGCTGGTGCAGGCCGACTGGCTGCCGGACTCGCAGCCGCTGTGGAACAGCTCGGGCTGGCTGCCCGAAGGCAGCCTGCTCGGCCAGCTGCTGTATGCCCTGATCGGCTACGAGGCCACACCCGGCCCGTGGCAGGTGGGCCTTTACGGCGCCAGCATCCTGCTGGCGCTGGGCGTTGCCGCCGCGGCCGCTCGCGGCAGCGGCATGGCGATCCATTCCCGCCGCAGGCCGCCATGAACGCGCAGCACGACAGCCCGTGCCGGCGGCTCGCGATCGGCGCCTGCATGGCGGTGGCGGGCCTGCTCGCGGCGCCCCAGGCGCGCGCCGACGGCGCCCAGGTCGACACCGTCTATCACCCCTACGTGCAGCCCCTGGAGCGGGATGTCGAACTGCGCCTGGTATCCGAGCAGCACGGGCAGGCGCGGAATGACGGACAGACCTGGCGCCTGGGCTACGGGCAGAGCTTTTCCGCGCGCGGCTTTGCCGAGCTGTACCTGATCGCCGATCGACCGGCCGGCGAGGACCTGCACGTCAGGGCCTACGAACTGGAGGCCCGCTGGCAGCTGACCGAACAGGGCCAGTACGCGGCCGACTGGGGCCTCATGGGCGAGTTCGAACAGGCGCGGGACCGGGACGCCCGGGAATTCGCCGCCACGCTGCTGGGCGAGCGGCAATGGGGACGCCTCGTGGGCACCGTGAACGCCTCGCTCGGCTACGAATGGGGCGACGACGTGCACAGCGAGGTGGAAACCCGCCTGGCCCTGCAGGGCGCGTACCGCTACTCGCCGCGCCTGCAGCCGGCCCTGGAATTTCACGCCGGTCAGGATCTGCGGGCGCTGGGTCCGGCATTGCTGGGCACCGAGCGGCTGGGCATCGGGCGCAAGCTGCACTGGGAGGCCGGGCTGGCGTTCGGTCTCGACGCGGCAAGCCCCGACGTGTCGGTACGCGGCAAGCTCGAATACGAGTTCTAGCGTGGTGATCGCCCGGCGGCAATGCCCCCTGTAGGAGCGCAGCTTCGCTGCGCGATGATCGCCCGGCGCGGCCGGGCTGCAGGGGCGTGGGAGGCCCGCCCCCGGGCCGAATGCCTGAACCCCGGCTTGTGGGAGGCCCCGCCCCCGGGCCGAATCGCTTGGCCGGCCGAAGATTCGCGGCGGGGGCGCCGCGGCGATCGGACCGCTGTGGGAGGCCCGCCCTCGGGCCGAATGATGGGCGGGGGATTCGCGGCGAGGGCGCCGCTCCCACAAGACGCCGTTCCCACAGGGGGTGCCGCTCCAGGTTTCGGATACCGGCTTCAGGCAACGGTCAGGCCCCATCGCCCAGAAACGACAGCTTCGGTGCCTGATCGCCTTCCGGCCCGAATTCCTCGCGCCGCGGCACGAACACGCTGACCAGCACCACCTCGTCGGTCAGAAACTCGCCCAGGTGCTCCTTGAAGGCCGGGATCAGGATGGTGTCGCCGGCGCGCAGGATGATGTCCTCGCCGTCGATGCGCAGCCGGCACTCGCCGGACAGCATGATGGTGACCTCCTCCTCGTGGCAGTTGGTCTGCGTCGGGATGTCGGCTGCCGAACGCATCTTGTACAGCGCCACCGAGCAGCCCTGGCCATGCAGGTGCTTGAACTCGAACTTGTCGGGGATCACCGCCTGCAGGCGGTCGTCGTCGTGGCGCAGCACACGCGCGCGTTCCGTCATGGTCCACCCCCGTGTTTGCGGCGACGACAGCATCGACGCCATCGCCGCGTGAACGATTGTTTATCACACCCCGCCCGTCGCCGACTCGGTGCTATCTTCGCCGCCCCGGCCCGACCTACACGAGGAGACAACGCCATGGCCCCCTACACCCGCAGCGAAGCCAAAGCCTGGGCGCGCGCCCACATGATCAAGTCCACCAACGCCGTGCCGACGCCGTTCAAGGCCGACTTCGGCCTGGACCTGCCGACCCTGGCGTCGCACGTCGACCGCTGGGCCAGCGAGGGCCTGTACGGCCTGATGACCGGCGGCAACACCGCCGAGGCCTGGAACATGACGCCCACCGAGTGGTGGCAGTACAGCGAGACCGTGGCCAAGGCCAACCGCGGCCGCATGATGCTGACCTCGGTGATCCTGGACCCGTCGCCGTTCACGGTGATCGAGAAGGCCCATCGCCTAGCCGAGCTGGGCTTTCACCTGATCGAGGTGATCAACCCGGTCATCCAGCTGCGCTCGGACGCCGACCTGTACGGCTTCTACAAGTACCTGTCCGACCACAGCCCGCTGGGCATCGTGCTGTACAACACGCCGACCGCCGGCGTGGTGCTCAACCACGGCCTGCTGAACCGCCTGGCGGACCTCGAAATGGTGGTCGGCATCAAGAACGGTCTGCTGAACCCGGCCGACACCATCGCGCTGCGCAAGCAGACCGGCGATCGCATGGTGGTCACGGAGCCGATGGAATCGTTCTATCTGTGGGACTCCATCGTGCACGGCGGGCAGTGCCTGTTCGGCACCTGCGAGTACGTGATGTTCGGCAAGCAGCGCGACACGTTTGTCCGGAGCATGGAACTGGCCAACGCCGGCAAGTTCGACGAGGCGCTGCCGCTGTACCGGCAGCTGGACCCGATCCGCGACCTGATGAACGACATCTTCGTGTGGAACATCGTGCGCAAGAACCAGTACTCGCTGGCGCCGATCAAGTACTGGTTCGAGCTGCTGGGCATGCCGATGGGCCCGTGCCGCCCGCCGCTGGAGCCGTTTGCCGACGCGCAGATGAAACAGACCATCCGCGACGGCCTGCTCAAGCACGGTGTCATCGACGCCGTGCCGGCCACTGCCGCTGCGTAATGCCTCCCCGGTGCGGCGCCGGGCGGCGCCGCACCCTCTACCGCGCGAGTTCCCATGCCCGGTGTCTGCGACCCCATCCTGAGCGCCGAGCGCGCGGCCGCCATGACGGGCGCCGGCCTGTGGCGCAACGAACTGCTCACGGACCATCTGGACGCGCTGGCCGAGCGCCACCCGGACCGCCTGGCCGTGGCGGACCACAACAGCACCACCGGCCTCGCCACGCGCCTGTCGTATCTGCAACTTCGCCACCGCGTGGACCGCATGGCGCTCGGCCTGATCGGCCTGGGCATCGAGCCGGGCGACGTGGTGGCGTTTCAGCTGCCCAACTGGTGGCAGTTCATGGCGCTGCACCTGGCGTGCCTGCGCATCGGCGCGGTCAGCAATCCACTGATGCCGATCTTTCGCGAGCGCGAGCTGACGTTCATGCTCGATTTCGCGCAGGCCAAACTGCTGGTGGTGCCGCAGCGCTTTCGCGGCTTCGACTACCCGGCCATGCTCGCCGGCCTGCGCGGCAAGCTGGCGCACCTGCAGCGCGTGTTGGCGGTCGGCGACGACGGCCCTGACGGCTTTGACCGCGTGCTGCTGGAAACGCGCTGGGAAGATAGCTTCGACGCCGACGCCGAATTCGCCCGCCGCCGGCCGGACCCGAACGCCGTCATCCAGCTGCTGTACACGTCGGGCACCACCGGCCAGCCCAAGGGCGCCATGCACACCTCCAACACGCTGATGGCCGGCGTGCGGGCCTATGCCGACGGCATCGGCCTGAGCGGTGATGATGTGTGCTTCATGGCCTCGCCGCTGGCGCACCAGACCGGCTTCATGTACGGCCTGATGCTGCCGCTGGTGCTGGGCACGCGCGTCATCCTGCAGGACGTGTGGGACGCCACGCGCGCCTGGGACACCATCCAGGCCGAGCGCGTCAGTTTCTCCATGGGCGCCACGCCGTTCCTGGCCGACCTGGTCGGCGCGCCCAACGCCCCGGCCCCGGCCGACTGCCGCCTGCGCCAGTTCGTCTGTGCCGGGGCGCCGATCCCGCGCGTGCTGGTACAGACGGCCATCGAAAAGCTCGGCGTGGGCATCATCTCCGCCTGGGGCATGAGCGAATGTGGCGTGGTCACCACGACCCGGCCGGACGATCCGCCGGATGCGGTGTTCAACAGCGACGGCCGGGCGCTGGACGGCATGGCCGTGCGCGTCGTGGACGATGCCGACCTGCCCGTGCCGCCGGACACCGAAGGCCGCCTCAAGACGCAAGGCAGTTGCCTGTTCGTCGGCTACCTCAAGCGCCCCGAAGCCTACGCGGTCGACGCCGACGGCTGGTTCGACACCGGCGATCTGGCCCGCATGGATGCGGCCGGCTACATCCGCATCACCGGCCGCGCCAAGGACATCATCATCCGCGGCGGCGAGAACATCCCGGTGGCGGAAGTCGAAGACCTGCTCTACCGCCACCCGGCCGTGCAGGACGCCGCCGTCGTGGCCATGCCGGACCCGCGCCTGGGCGAGCGTGCCTGCGCCTTCGTCACGCTCAAATCCGGCGCCGCCTTCGACTTCGACACCCTGACCGCCTGGCTCGCGCAGGCCGGCATGTCCCGCACCTACTGGCCCGAGCGCCTGGAAATCGTGCCCGAACTGCCGCGCACCGCCAGCGGCAAGATTCAGAAATTCGAACTGCGGGAACGGGCGAAGGG
>Ga0268299_1000780_pt1 | contig 80210 bp, 69 predicted proteins | sample NOBtaG_FD_193484 | JGI IMG/M metagenome (GOLD analysis project Ga0268299, IMG submission 193484) | Activated sludge microbial communities from bioreactor in Nijmegen, Gelderland, Netherland - NOB reactor | ecosystem: Engineered > Bioreactor > Aerobic > Activated sludge | place: Netherlands... | reverse complement strand
CGCCGAGGGGGTTCGCGCCGATTCGCAAACTCATGGCGACCTCACCTTCGCTCGGGTAGCATGGTCCGTTGCCGTGTTCGGTCGCGTCCTCCCCCGAAGGAGTCACCCCATGCTGAAGTCGCTTCCCGGCCTGGCGATCCTCGTCGGCGTGTTCGTCCTCGTCACCGGCGGGTCGGCCCAGGACACGCCGGCCGCCCCGAAGACGCAGCGCGCCGTGTACACCGTCCGCAGCGGCGACGCCGCCGCCCTGGCCGAGGCGGTCACCCGCCACTACCAGGGCGAGGCCACCGTCCTCACCGTGCCGGCCGGGGCCGGCCAGGCCCTGCTCATCCGCGCCGCCGAGCCGACGACGGCCGAGATCCTCAAGCTCCTGGAGCAGCTCGACCGCGGCCCGGCCCCCGTCGAGATCGACGTCTACCTCGTCGACGTGTTCGCGAAGCAGTCGCCGTTCGTGAAGGACCCGGCCGAGACGGACTGGAGCGGCCCGGCCGACCAGATCCTCGCCCGGCTCGACGAGCTGAGCAAGAACAGCCGGACCGGCTCAGTGCAGCGCTTCCGGCTGGCGACCGTCGAGGGCAAGCTGGCCACGGCGACGACCGGCGGCAATAAACCGCTCACGGTCGGGTCGGTCGCCAAGGGTGGTTTCCCTGGCGGCGCGACGAAGTCGATCCAGTACTTCCCGACCGGGACGACGATCCAGGCGACGCCGCGCGTCGGGGTGGACGGCTCGATCGCGATCGACCTCGACCTGAAGGAGACGCGCGTCCGCGCCCCCGAGCCGGCGGCGGCCGGGGCGGGCGACGAGGCGGCCGAGACGATGACCGGCACGCTCACGTCGCGGATCACCGTCCCGCCGGGCCGGGCCGTCGCCGCCCAGGCCGTCCGCACCGAGGGCAAGGCCGGCGGCACGATCGCCCTCGTCATCGTCACCGCGCGCGTGCCGGCCGGTGGCAAGTGATCGTCACTGCGGCTGGTACGGTTTCCGGCAGATGATCGGCGGCGCGTCGTAGGGTTGCTTCGGTTCCGCCGGCGGCGGGTTGCTGTTGAGGCAACCATACGCCATCGCCACGCCGAGGATGACGCCGAGCCCGATCGCGCCGAGGTGGCCAACCTCCGCCTCGGTGCCGGCGAAGCAGCCGACGGCGAGGGCGGCGACGAGCAGGGCGTGGATGGCCAGGCTGTCCACCGGGGCCGGGCCGAACAAGCCGTTCGGGCACTCCAGGCCGCCGGTGAGGGCGAGCCGGGTGTGCATCAGCGCGAGGACGAACCCGGCCAGTGCGGTCGGCACGGCCAGCACGGCGAGGTTGACCCGCCCGCCGGCGGCGAGCCAGCCGACCGCCAGGACGGCGAACGTCGCCATGACGAACGACCGCTGATAGAAGCAGAGCGGGCAGGCGTGCAGGCCCATGCCGAGGCTGAGGTACAGGCTGCCGGCACTGCCGATCAGGGCGAAGGCCGCCGCAGCAAGGACGGCGAGCTGGTAGGTGGTCATCACGACGGCGCTCCGGTGCGGGGCGAGCGGGCACCGGCCATTGTAGCGACCGCTCACGCCGCCCGCCGCGCCGCCGCTGGAGCCCCGGCGACGACCGACGCGAGATAGCCGACGAGCCGTTCCTCGAAGCGGTCCTTGCCGAACCGAAGCGCCTGGCCCCGGGCGTCTCCCGGCCGTAACGCCGGCGCGTTCCGCTCGAACGTCTCGATCGCGCCGATCAACTCCGCCTCGGTCTGCTCGGCGAAGAAGACGCCCGTCGGCGTCGGATGGTCCAGGCCGAGGACCGTCTCCAGCGCCCCCCCCTTCCCCACCGCGAGCACCGGCGTACCGCACGCCTGGGCTTCCAGCGGCACGATGCCGAAGTCCTCTTCGCCGGGGAAGAGCAGCGCCCGGCAGCGCCGCAGGTGGTCGCGGATCGCCGCGTCGGACTGCCAGCCGAGGAGCGTCACCGTCGGCCCGGCCAGGGCCTTCAGGCGCGGCAGGTCCTGGCCGCTACCGATGACGACGAGGTTGCGGCCGAGCTTGTTGCAGGCGGCGATCGCCAGGTCGAGCCGCTTGTACGGCGCGCAGGCCGAGACGCACAGGTAGTAGTCCCCGCGCGGCACGTCGAGCGGCGTGTAGAAGTCGGTATCGACCGGCGGGTAGATGACGACGCTGTCGCGCCCATAGCACCGGGCGATGCGGCGGCGGATGAACTCGCTGATCGCGACGAAGTGCGTCACCCGGCCGGCGGTCGCCTTGTCCCAGGCGCGCAGCCGGCCGAGTACCTGGCGGCGCAGCCAGGCCTTGACGCCGCCGCCGGTGCCGAAGTACGCCTCTTCCAGGTCCCAGGCGTAGCGCATCGGCGAGAAGCAGTAGCAGACGTGCGGCACGCCGGCCGGCGGGACGACCGCCTTGGCGACGCAGTGGCTCAGGCTGACGACGAGGTCGCACCGCCCGGGCGACAGGGTGCGCATCGCCAGCGGCATGAGCGGCAGCAGGTAGCGGTAGTAGCGGCTGACACCGGGCAGCCAGTTGAGGAAGCTCGCCCGCGGCTGGAGGTGTTCGATCGGCTCGGAGACCGCCCCGCGGCGGTGGAGGAGCGTAAGGAGGCGCGCGTCGGGGAACCGGCGGCAGAGCGGCTCCAGGCACTTCTCGCCGCCGCGCATGCCCGTCAGCCAGTCGTGGACCAGGACCACCTTCGCATCCATGCGTCGCCCTCCGGCGGCACTATACCGCCGCGCCGCGCCGGCCGGCTAGTCGAACTCCCCGCCGGCGATCGCGTCCTCATCGACGGTCGCCCGTAGGATCTCGCGTCGCCAATCGACGGTGTGGACCGGCCAGCCCCGGACGCGCCAGCCGGCCTGCGACACGGCGAACGGCCGGCTGTACTCGTGGACGTGCTCGGCGCATTCCGCCTCGGCGCGGGCCAGGCCCTTCGGCGGCCGGAAGGCGTTGCCCTTGCGGCGAACGACCGCCCCGTTATCGACGATGGTGACGACACACGGCTCGGCCAAGTCGAGCAGCCGCCAGGCGAGCACCTCGTGGCCGGCGGTGCGGAACTCGGCCTTCAGGGCGGCCAGGTCGTACTCGCACGCCCGGGCCGCCTCGGCGAACCAGGCCGTCGGCAAGAGCAGCCGGAACGCGAACAGGTTGCCCAGCGACTCGCCCAGCAGCGGGGCCGGCCGGTCGGCCGGCAGGCCGAGCCTTTCGAGGACGGCGGGCTTGAAGTGCTTCGCGAGCGCCTGGGCCGTCACCCACTGGTGCCGCTCCTGGCTCGCCGTCGCCGGGCCGGCGCGCCGGCCGGGTCGCGGCGTGTCGGTCGGGATGACCAGGCCGAGGTGCCGCCGGGCGAGGGCCGGCACGTCCACCGGCGGCTCGTGGACGGCGGCCGCGTCGAGTAGGTTGGCGACGACGGCGTCGATCGCGTCGGTCAGTTCGTCGCGCGTCAGATCCTCGGTCATCGCCCGGCCTCCACGCCCGCGGGTGTGGTGTGGATTAGAGGCCAACCGCGACGGGGAAGCAAGGTCGGTAGGGGCTACCGGACATGGGGCGACCGAGGACGGTCGCCCCACGACGGTTCACCGCGCCGCCGGGGCCGGGTACGCCTTGAGAAGCTCCTCGACCTCGGCGTCGTAGTTCGCCGGGACCGGGTCGAACCCGGCGAGCTTCATCATCTTGAGCAGCTCCTTCCCTTTCGCGGTTGTCGCCGCCCCGAACAGGCCGTCCCGGAAGCGCCGCAGCGAATCCTCCGTCAGGCTCCCCTCCTGGTAGACGAGCACCCCGGTCGGGAACTCCTCCGAGACGGCGAGCACCTTCAGCACGTCGGCGTACTTCGGCTTCGCCTTGAGGTAGGCGTCCAGGGCCGGCTTATCGACCAGGGCCGCCTCCGCTTCGCGCCCGACGACCAGGCCGAGGGCCTCGGCCGGGTCGAGGGCGGTGACCGTCTCCTTGAAGTGGTCCTCGCACGCGCACGCCGCGCAGCACTTCACCTCCAGGAAGAGCACCGCCGGCTCCTTCGACCCGAGGGGGATGGCGACGCGCGTCCCCTTCAGGTCGTCCGTCGCCTTGACCGGGCCGTCCTGGCGGACGACGACCGCGAACCGATTGTCTTTCGACACCCGGCTCGCGACGGCGAGCGGCCGGACCTTCGGGTTCGCCTGGCGGGCCCAGCCGTACTCGAAGCTGTGCAGGACGGCGATCTGCATCTGGCCGGACGCGAGCTGCTTCGCCGCGGTCGCCGCGTCGCGGACGACCTTCCACTCGCCCTGCATCCCGGTCTGGGCCTCCATCAGGCCGCGTAACGGCCGGGTCAGGGTGAGGATCACCCCCTCCGGCGTGTCGCGGAACAGGGTGCGGATCATGCCGATCCGGACCGGCCCGGCCGCCTGCCGGGCGTCGGCCGAAGGGGCGGTCAAGACGGCGAACGCCGCCGCCAGGGCGGCGGTGGCGGCGAGGTGCTTCCACGTCGTCATCGGCGTGTTTCTCCTGTCGTTACGGTTGCGCGGGCTCCTTCCCGTTTCCGGCCTCCTTCGGCGCGTTGTCCGCCCCGGCCGCGGACGGCCGGTCGAGCGGCAGCGGCTCGTCGAACCCGGGCGTGACGCCGCCGGCGGTCACCCGTTCCAGCAGGGTCAGGGCCAGCAGGCGGTCGTACCGCGCCTGGTGCCAACTCAGCCGGGCCTGCGACCCACGCAGCAGCGCGAACAGGACATCGTCCAGATCCGGGCGCGGCAGGCGCTGCGCGATCACCTCCTTGAGGCTCTTCCTGAACCGTTGGACCGCGTCCTCGACGACGGCGTCCGACTCGGCGACGACCTTGCGATACGCCTCTGCCTCGCGCGTCGCCTTCTCGTACTTCCAGAAGGCGTCGTCCGCCTGGAGGGTGAGTAGCTGCTTCGTCTTCGCGACGACGGCCTCCGCCCGGCCGGCGTAGTGCCGAGCCTGCTCGACCCGGTCGTCGCGCTTGCCGGCGAGCATCGCCGGCATCTCCGGACCGACCCCGCCGGGGCGATAGTCCGTATTCGCCTGTTGCATCGGCACCGACTGGACGTGGATGTCCGACCCGGCGGCGAACGTCTCCGCCTTATACAAGTTCAGCAGGCCGGTCAACTTCTCCTGGGCCTTGACCTCCAGGGAGGTCACCTGGTGGAAGACCATCGCCTGGGTGACCTCGCCGCGCCGGGTGACGGCGTCGCGCAAGACGTCGTCGCGGCAGACGGCCACCTCGACCCACGGCAGCCGCGCCTTGCTCGGGAGTTGGATCGGGAAGTCGGGCGGCACGCCCATGGCCTCGCGAAGGGCCGCCTCGGCGCGGCGGAGGCCGACCTCCGCCTCGATCTTGCGGGCCCGGATGATCTCGATCGTCAACTCGAAGCTGCGCGCATGCCAGTCCGTCAGATCGCGGCGGACCTTTTCTTTCGGGTCCGGGTCCGGGTTTTCCTTCACCGCGTCCTTGAGGATGTCGCGAAGGTAGTACAGGCTGCGGTCCTGCTTCGGGTCGAGGGCCTGTTCGGCGACGTCGAGCAGCTCCCGCGCGTGGACGAGGCTCCAGTAGTTGCGCGTCACGGCGTAGAGCGTCTCCCACGCCGAGACGGACAGCTGGGCCTGGGCGGCGAGGACGCCGTACTGGACCTGCTCCTTGCGGACGTCGAGGTCCGGACGGAAGAGCGTCGCCAGGCCGCCGATCTTCTGGACGGCCTCCGTCTTCGTCTGGGCGACGCACAGGCTGGCCCGGTACGCCGCCAGGGCCGGCTGGTTGTGCAGGGCGATGCGGCGGTAGCGGGCCAGCAGGTCGGTGTGGGTCGGCTCGACCTTCGGCGGCGGCAGCGTCGCCGGCGGCTGCGCCGGCAGCAGCGCGGCGAGTAGGAGGCCCAGGAGCAGGGCCCCCAGCCAGCGTCGGCATCCGTGCATGGCTCGGTTCCCCATCCGACCTTCCTCGCGGCGGTGCCTGTTCCTCCCCTTTCTCATCGGAACGCGAGCCGCCGTTCTGGAACCGTTCGACCGATTTTCGCCACGGTCGTGTACAATGGAGCACCCGCTCGCCCACGAATCGAGGATGACCCGAGGAGACAGTCCATGCGCGGCAACTTCACCCCGGCAGTTGGCCGGGCCCTGGCCGCCGCCCGCTCCTGGGCCGGCCAGGCCGGTCGATTCGTCGTCACCCCGGACGACTGGCTCGCCGCCCTCCTCCTCGAAGACGAGGGCCGCGCCGCCGTCCTGCTCGCCGCCGCCGGGCTCGACCTGGCCGCCTACCGCGCCGAACTCGCGCTGCCCGCCCCGGCCGGCGACCCGCCGGAACTCCCCCTCGACCGGGCCGCCCAGGCCGGCGTGGTCGCCGCGTACGACATCGCGCTCGATCTCGACGGCGAGAGCACCATCTCCGGGGCGGCCCTCGCCCTGGGCCTGCTCCGCACCGCCGAGCCGCTCCGCGACACCCTCGCCCGTCACGGGCTCGATTACGCCCGCCTGGAGGCGACCCTCGCCGCGAGCAAACCGCCGCCGATCATCCCCGACGAGCCGCTCGTCCTCGCCCCGGCCGGGGAGGAGATCGACCTCGCCCGCCTGCTCGACGCCGCCGCCAACCGCGCCCGCGAGGCGCTCCGCGTCGTGGAAGACCACTGCCGCTTCGTCCTGGACGACGCCGGCCTGAGCCGCCAGTGCAAGGAACTCCGCCACGACCTGCAAGCCGTCCTGGCCACCGTCCCGGCCGAATTGCTCCTCCAGTCCCGAGACACCCGCGGCGACGTCGGCTCGACCATCAGCACACCGAGCGAGCAGCACCGCGGCTCGCTGCGCGACGTTCTCCAGGCCAATCTCAAGCGGTTGCAGGAGGCATTGCGCAGCCTGGAGGAGTTCGGAAAGATGCGCAGTACAGAGATGGGGGAAGGTCTGGAGCGACTGCGCTACCGCTCTTACACCCTGGAACGGGTTCTCCTCCTGGGCGGGACCGCGCGTGCCCGGCTGGAACGGGTCCGCCTCTACGCCCTGGTCAGCGCAGCGGCCTGCACGATTTCGTTGCGCGACACGCTCACCGCGTTGGCGGAGGGCGGCGTCGAGATGGTCCAACTCCGCGAGAAGGGCCTGACCGACCGCGAACTGCTGACCCGGGCACGGCAGGTACGCCAGTGGACGCGGGAGCGCGGCCTGCTCTTCGTGGTCAACGACCGAGCCGACGTCGCCCGGTTGGCCGAGGCGGACGGCGTCCACGTCGGGCAGGACGATTTGCCGGTGAAAGAAGCCCGCCGCCTCGTCGGCACGGAGGCGATCGTCGGCGTGAGCACGCACAACGTCGAGCAGGTCCGAGCCGCCGTGCTCGACGGGGCGGATTACCTCGGCGTCGGGCCGGTCTTCGCGTCGCGGACGAAGGCGTTCGCCGACCTGGCCGGGCTGGCTTTCGTGCGGGCGGCTCTGGCCGAGACGACGCTGCCGGCGTTCGCCCTCGGCGGCATCGACCTCGGGACGATCGGCGAGGTCGTCGCGGCGGGGGCGACTCGGGTCGCCGTCAGCCAGGTGTTGCTCGCCAGCGAGACCCCGGCGGCGACGGCACGCGCTTTGCGGGGATTTTTGCGGAGCTGAAACTTGCGTTTCCCGATCGGATTCGTGATAATTCCGCGAGAAGGATGCGGTCCCTCCCAGGACTAGGCCCATGCCCATGGTCGTGCGCTGCCCGCGTGGTCACGTCTACCCGATCCCCGACGTGGCGATCCCGCCCGGGGACACGTCCGCCTTATGCCCCATCTGCTCGACGCGGACCGAGGTGCCGGCGATGCGGATCGAGGCCGTCGCCACGCCGACGGCGACGGTGCTGGAGCCGTTGTCCGAGCCGGTTTCCCCGACGTCGTTCGCCGACCGCCGCACGCTCGAACTGGAGCCGTGGTCGGTGCCGATGCCGGACCGGGCGACGGTGGAACTCGGCCCGGACCGGACGGCGCAACCGCCCGGGACGGCCCCGTCCCGGCTCGACGACGTGCCGGCCCCGCCGGGCTACGAGCTGCTGCGCGAACTGGGCCGGGGCGGCATGGGCGTCGTCTACCAGGCACGCCGCGTCGCGGACGGACAGGTCGTCGCGCTGAAGATGATCCTCGGCGGCAGCCAGGCGGGCCCGGCCGAGCGCGAGCGATTCCTGGCCGAGGCCGAGACGCTGATCCAGTTGCGCCACCCGAACATCGTACGCGTGCTCGAGGTCGGCGACGTGCAAGGCCGGGCGTACTTCAGCCTGGAGTACGTCTCCGGCGGGACGCTGGCCGACTCGCTGCGCGGCCTGCCGCAGGAGGCGGCGTTCGCGGCGCGGGTGGTGGCCCAGCTCGCCCGGGCGATCGACGCCGCCCACGCCCGGGGCGTCGTCCACCGCGACCTCAAGCCGGCGAACGTCCTCGTCGGCGGGCCGGACTGGGGCCAGCACGACGACGCGCCGCCCCGGCCGGGCGAGACGCTCAAGATCGCCGACTTCGGCCTGGCGCGCTACTGCAACGCCGACCCGGACCGGACCCGGGCCGGCTGGATCGTCGGCACCCCGGCGTACATGGCCCCCGAGCAGGCGGCCGGCAACAGCCGGCTCATCGGCCCGCCGGTCGACATCTGGGCGCTCGGGGCGATCCTGTACGAATGCCTGACCGGCCGGCCTCCCTTCCAGGGGGCCACCGCCCTGGAGACGCTCGACCAGGTGCGCGAGCACGACCCGGTCCCGCCGCGCCGCCTCGCCCCGAACGTGCCGCGCGACCTGGAGACGGTCTGCCTGAAGTGCCTGCACAAGGACCCGCGCCGGCGCTACCGCACGGCGACCGGGTTGGCGCGCGACCTGGAGCGCTTCCTCGCCGGCAAGCCGGTCCTGGCCCGCCGGCCGACCCCCACCGAGCACGCGTCGCGCTGGGTCCGCCGCAACCCGCTCCTGGCGACGATCCTCCTGTCCTGCCTGACGGGGCTGCTTCTCCTGGTCGCCGGGGCGATCTGGCACACGCTCCGCCTCGAGGCGACCCTGGCCAGCGAAGCCGAGGCGAAGGCCGACCTGCAAGGCAAGCAGGCCGAGCTGGAGGCGCGCGAGGCGCAGCTGCGCCAGTACCGCTACACCGCCCACATACAGCAGGCGCAGCGGCTGTGGGCCCAGGGGGATCTCACCGCCCTGCGCGGCGTCCTCGCCCCCTACACGCACGGCGACCAGCACGGCCTGCGCGACTTCGCCTGCCGACACCTGGAGTACCAGCTCGCCGGGTCGCTCGCCACGTTCACCGGCCACGCCAGTGACGTCTACCAGGTGGCATGGGTGCCGGCGACGCGGGGCGACGGGCCGGGCATGACGCTCGTCTCGGTCGGCAAGGACGGCACGCTCCGGTTCTGGGGCGCGGACGGCGAGCCGCGGCGGACCGTCGCGGCGCACGACGACGAGGTGAACGCCGTCGCCGTGTCGCCGGACGGCGGCCGGGTCGCCACCGGCGGCGACGACGGCCGCATCCGCCTGTGGGACGCCGCTACCGGCGACGCGGGGCCCACCCTGGTGGCCGGGGACAAGGTCGTCGCCCTGCAGTTCAGCGGCGACGGCCGGACCCTCTACGCCGGCCTGGACAAGGGCCACCTGACCGCCTGGTCGCTCGGCCAGCCGGCCATCGAGCCGCGCCGCGTCGTCGGCCCCGTCGGGGGCACCTTCGGCGGCCGGATCCAGGGCCTGGCTCTGTCGCCGGACGGCCGCCGCCTCGCCGTCGCCGGCGAGGAGAAGGCCCTCACCCTGATCGACCTCGCCAACAACGAGGCGACCCGGGCCCTGGATATGGCCGGCAGCAAGCCCCTGTCGGTCGCGTTCGCGCCGTCGGGCCGCCGTCTCGCCGTCGGCTGCAACGACGGCCTGCTCCGCGTCTTCGACGTGGATCCGGCGGTGGAAATGCCCACGGAGTTGGTCCAGGTCAAGGGCCACGTCGATCGCGTCTTCGCGGTGGCGTTCACCCCGGACGAGGAGCTGCTGATCTCGGTCGGCCAGGACAGCCAGGTGCGCCTGTGGAGCCTCGCCCAGACGGAATTCGGCCCGGTCCTGGAACCCGAGGGAAGCCTCAAGGGGCACGTCGGCCGGATCTGGACCGTGGCCGTCTCACCCGACGGCCGGTTCCTGGCGACCGGCGGCCAGGACGGCCGCATCAAGCTCTGGCCGCCGCGCGGCGGGGCGGACTTCCAGACGATCGAGCCGGCCGGCAAGGCGTGGACGCCGCTGTACGCCGTCGCGCGAAACAGCGGCCAGCCGGTCGCCGTGTTCGCCTCGAAGGCCGGGATCGAGATGGTCACCATCGAGCGCGGCGGCAACCAGGCCCCGACCCGCCAGGACGTGGGCGGGGAGGTCCACTCCGTCGCCGTGTCGCCGGACCTGCGGCAGATGCTCTTCGGCCGGGCCTCGGACGAGATCTTTTTGCGCGACCTGGCGACCGGGGCGACGCGCCACCTGCTGACCACGCAGCGCCAGGAGCGTCCGGTCGCGTTCTCCGACGGCGGCGACTTCGCCGCCGCCGCCACGTCGCAAGGGAAGGTCCACGTCTGGTGGATGCCCGACGGCGTGGCGATCGCGACGGCGATCGCCGCCGAGTCGTCGGTCACCGCGCTGGCGTTCCAGCCGCGGACGGGCCGGCTGCTCGTCGCGGAGGGGGCGGGGCGCGTCTCCCTGTGGGCCCTCGACGGCAAGAAGCCGGCCGCGACCTGGGTCGCCCACATCGACAACGTCCTCGGGGTGGCCTTCAGCCCGGACGGAACCCGCCTGGCGACGACCGGCAAGGACCGGTCCGTGCGGCTCTGGGACCCGGAAACCGGCAAGGAGATAAACCACGGCCTGCTCGGCCACGGCGACTTCGTCTTCGGGGCGGCCTTCAGCCCGGACGGCCGCAACCTGGCCACCGCCGGCCAGGACGGGACGGTCCGCCTGTGGAGCCTCGCCACCGGCGGCGAGCTGCTCCGCCTGGAGCAGCCCGGCCCGGCCCGCGGCGTCGTCTTCCTCGACGCGACGCGCCTGCTCGTCGTCGGCCACGACGCGGACGAGAAGGTCGGCTATGTCCGCATCTACCACGCCGCCGCGCCGGAGTGAGCCTCACTGCCGGGCGACGACCGCCGTCCCGTCCTTGACGCGGTCGCCGGCGTGGACGATGACCAGCTCGCCCGGCTCGACCCCGGCGACGATCTCCGTCTCCAGGCCGTTGCTCTTGCCGGCGGTCACCTTGCGCAACTGGGCCCGGCCATCGGCGACGACGTAGACGGCCCGGTCGCCGCCGTGCGGGAACAGGGCCCCGACCGGCACCTTGACGACGGCCTCCTTCTCCCAGACGACGATCCGCGCCTCGACCCGGTAGCCGTCGCCGAGGCGCGCCCAGTCCGCCCGCTCCTTCGGCGGGTCGGCGATGACGTTGACGCGCTGCTCCTCGACGCCGAGGGCGGAGAGCTTCATCACGCCGACCGGCTCGACCAGGCGCACCCGCGCCTCGAGCGGCTTGTCGCCGCCCCAGTGCTCCAGCAGGACCCGGGCCCCCTCGCGCACCTTGACCGCGTCGGCGGACAGGACGTCGATGACGACCTCGAGGTCGGTCGGGTCGCCGACTTCGAGCAGCTTCTGGCCGGGGGTGACGACCGTCGCCGACTCCTGCTCGACCTTGAGGACGCAGTGGACCTTGTGGGTGATCGGCGAATAGATCGGGAGCTGCTCGGGGGCCTCGCCGTTCTGGTAGACGCGCACCCGCTGGAGGATCGCCCGGGCGTGCTCCAGGTCGTGGTCGGCCATCTTGCTCGCCTGCTGGGCGGCGCGGACCTCCTCGCCGGCGACGCGCTCCTGCTGGTAGACGTTCTGGACCTCCTGGTCGGAGACGTTGCGCGGGTCGAGCCGGCGGACGCGCTCCGCCTCGCGCTGGGCGTGGTCGAGCTTGACCCCCGCCGCGCGGAGCATGGTCGCCGCCCGGTCGCGGGCGGCCTCGGCCCCCTTGACCTTCGCGTCGGCCTGGAGCCGGGCGGATGGGTCGAGGAACTCGGTCAACTTCGGCTCGATTGTCGCCAGGACGGTCGGACCGTCGAGGTACTCCGGCGGGTGCGTTTCGGCCGGCTGCAGCACGAGCTCGGCCCGCTTCGGGTGGACCGGGTCGCCCGGCTTCAGGGTGATGCGCTTGAGCTGGCCGCCGATCGGGCTGGCGACGACGTAGCGCTGCCGGACGCGCGTCACGCCGTCCTCGTCGATGGTGACGCGGAGCGGGCCGACCGTGACCGGGACGAAATCGACCGGGATCGGCTGCGGCATAAAGCCGTAGCCGATCAGGCCGAGCAGGCCGACGGCGGCGAGGGCCCAGAAGCCGCGGCGGAGCCAGACGCGCATGGGCAGAACCTCTCCAACCCGGACGTTCGCCGGCCGCCGACGGGGTCGGCCGAGATCGCCCTTGTAACATCTTATCCCCGAACCGCCCAGCCGAGCCGGGATACCGTCACTCGCGCGACTTCAGGACCGCGACGAGGTCGAGCCGGTCCAGCGCCCGCCGGACGATCAGCCCCGAGACGACCGCCGCCGCGAGGATGACCGACGCCGCCAGCGAGTTCGTCCACGGCGACACGAACGCCGGGAAGCGCTGGTCCTCGGTCGCCATCGCCACGACCATGAACTGGACGAAGCCGTTGCCGAGCAGCAGCCCCAGCGGGATCGCCGTCAGCACCAGGACCGCCAGCTCGCCGAGCAGGATCATCGAGATCTCCAGCCGGGTGAAGCCGAGGACGCGCAGCGTCGCCAGCTCGCGGCTGCGCTCCGACAGCGAGATGCGGGCGCTGTTGTAGACGACGCCGCCGGCGATGACGACGGCGAAGAACAGGTTGAAGAAGCGCATCTTCGCCATGTTCTCGCCGACCGTCTCGTTGAAGCTCTGGATCGCCGCCGTCTTGACGACGACCGACGCGACGCGCGGCGTCTTCTTCAGCCGGTGGTACAGCTCGTCCTGGTACCGGCCATCGACGGCCAGGTAGGCGAGGGAGACGCAGTCTCCCTCGCGCAAGAGGCGGTGCAGCGCCTGGCGGTTCATGTACGCCGCCATGCCGGTGTAGTCCTTGATCGTCCCTGCGACGACCAGGTCGCGGACCGGGCGGTAGCCCTCCTGGATCTCGGCCTGGACCGTCTCGCCCGGCTTGACGTTCAGGAGCAGGGCGAGCGCCTCGGACAGGAGGACGCCCTCCTCCGGGACGGGGACGTCGTTGCCGTCGCGGTCGAGCAGGGCGAACAGGGTCCGGTCCGGCTCGACGCCGGTGATCGCCAGGCGGCGGGCGACCGTGCCGGAGACGAGCCGGACCGGGGCGATCCGGACCGGCTCGGCGTGCAGTACGCCGGGGAGGTGCTTCAACTCGTGTAGGCCGCTCGGCGACGCCGGCTCGACGAACGAGACGGTCATGTCCTGGCGCTGGGCCCGGTTGAACTGCTCGTCGAGGAGCTTGCCGATCATGTCCTCGCCGAAGTTGCCCAGGACGATGAGCGACGTGGCGAGCGTGACGCCGAAGATGGCGAGCGCCGTCTTGACCGGCTGGCGGGCGAGGTTGCGGAGGATCATGCGCAGCGTCGGCGACAGGAACCGGCGCAGGCCGAGCCGTTCGATCAGGCTGACGCTGTATTTCGCCGGGGGCTCGGGCCGCATCGCCTCGGCCGGCGGCAGGCGGACCGCCGCCAGGACGGCCCCGGCCGCCCCGAGCGTGCCGGCGAGCAGGCCGACGCCGACCGCGATCGGCAGGACGGTCGAATCGACCATGAAGTGGAAGTACGGGAAGTGGAAGAACAGGGCGTATAGCTTCGTCACCTCCTGGCCCATCCACAGGCCGAACAGCGTCCCGAGGACGACGCCGACGCCGACGAGGACGAAGACGAACTTGAGGTAGTGCCAGCCGACCTCCCACGCCGTGTAGCCGAACGCCTTCAGGGCGGCGATCTGCTCGCGCTGCGTCTGGATGAGGCGCGTCAGGACGACGTTGAGCAGGAAGCCGGCCACGCCGAGGAAGATCGCCGGCACGATGACCGCCGTTCCTTTCAGCTGGGCGATCTCGTTCTCGAGGAACCGATTCGACAGGTGCTCCTTTCGGCCGTAGGAGCCGAAGCCGCCGTACTCCCGAACGAGCTCGTCGAGCTGGCGGCGGACCTCCTGCTCGTTCGCGCCGGGCTCGAGCTTCAGGGCGATGTCGTTGAACGCGCCGAAGAGGTTGTACGCCGAGGCGAGTTCCTGGTAGCCCATCCAGAAGATGCCGAAGCGCTTCGTGTCGGGCAGGACCTCGCCCTCGCGGATCGGAAAGACGTACTCCGGCGAGAGGGCCATGCCGACGATGCGGAGGCCCTGCTTCCGGCCGTTGATGACGGCGGTGATCGTGTCGCCGATGTCGAACTTGTGCTTGAGGGCGAACTCCTCGTCGATGAGGACCTCGCCGTCGTGGCCGGACTGGGGCCGGCGGCCCTTGCGGAGGAAGACGTCGTTGAGGAGCGGCGGCCCGCGGTCCGGCAGCGAGATGATCCGGCCGACGGCGGGCTCGCGCAGGCCGCGGATATCGAGGTTGACGCCGACGACGACGCGCGTCGAGACGACGGCGACGCCGGGGATGTCGGCGATGCGCTCCGCGACCGGGTTCGGGGCTCGCTTGACGTTGGCGAACACCTCGGCGAAGCGGTAGCGGTCGTAGTACGACGCGAGCGTCTCGACGAGCGAGACGCGCATCGAGAGCGACATGACGAACGCCGCGATGCCGCAGGCGAGGACGAGGCTGATCGCGACCGCCTGGCCGCGCATGTTCCACAGGTCGCGCAGCAGCTTGCGGTTCAACGCGGTCATGGCTCACCAATCCAGTTCCGCGGCCGGCCGCTTCTCGGAGTTCGCCGTGAGGTGGTGGATCAGCCCGGCCGAGATGCTGATGACGCGGTCGGCCATGTTCGCGATGACGGCGTTGTGGGTAATGACGGCCGTCGTTGTGCCGAGTTCGCGGTTGATGCGCTCGATCGCCTCCAGGACGAGGATGCCGGTCTGGACGTCGAGAGCCCCGGTCGGCTCGTCGCAGAGGAGGACGGCCGGCCGTTTCGCGACGGCCCGGGCGATGGCGACGCGCTGTTGCTCGCCGCCGGAGAGCTGCGACGGGAAGTGGTCCATGCGCGGCCCGAGGCCGACGATCTCCAGGGCCTCCTCCGGCCGCATCGGGCTCGTGGCGATCTCGGTCACCAGGGCGACGTTCTCGCGGGCGGTCAGGCTCGGGATGAGGTTGTAGAACTGGAAGACGAAGCCGACGTGCTCGCGGCGGTAGCGCGTCAGGGCGGCGTCGTCGCCGGCGGTCAGCTCGCGGTCGCGGTAGCGCACCGTGCCGGCGGTCGGCACGTCGAGGCCGCCGAGGATGTTGAGCAGGGTCGATTTCCCGGAGCCGGACGGCCCGAGCAGGACGACGAACTCGCCCTGGTACAGGTCGAGGTCGATGCCGCGCAGGGCGTGGACGACGACGTCGCCGGAGCCGTAGACCTTCGTCAGGCCGCGCGCCTGGAAGACGACCGGCCGGGCGACGGGGGGCGTCGGGGTCACGCGCGTTCTCCAGGGACACGAGACGGCCACCCTGGTATTCTGGCACAGTCGCATGTTTTTGGCGAGCGCGGTTCGTCCGCAAGGCGTTGCCCCATGACCGACGACCTCGTCCCCGTCGCGGCGTTCGGCTCCCCGGCCGAGGCCCACGTCGTCCGTGAGCGCCTCGAAGCCGAGGGGGTCGAAGCGTTCGTCGTCGGCGAGAACGCCATCGGCACCGGCGAGACGTTCGGCACGCCGGGAATCGAGCTGCGCGTCCACGAGCGCGACGCCGAACGGGCCCTCGCCGTCCTGGAGGAACTCGGCCTGGACCGCGTCGAGGATGAGGCCGTCGAACCGGGGCCGCGCCGCCGGACGGAGGAGATCGTCACCGTCGCGAGCTACGACTCGCCGGTCGAGGCCCGGCTCGCCCTGGCGAAGCTGACCGAGGCCAACATCCGGGCGACGCTGGCCGACGAGGAACTGGTCGCCATGGACTGGGCCATGTCGAACGCCGTCGGCGGCATCAAGCTCCAGGTGCTCCGCTCCGACCTCCTCGCCGCCGAGCGCGCCCTGGCCGACCGGCCGGACGACGCCGAGCCGCCCCCCGCCCGCCGGTCGACCGCCCCGCCGGAGGCGATCTCGACCGTCCCGACGCAGGCGATCCGCGACCGGCCGACGTCGTCCATCCCGGCCGACGAGCCGCCGGCCAACGCCCGCGAGGAGACGGTCGTCCGGGCGTCGCGAGCCGCCCTGTTCGGCTTGCTTCTCTGGCCGCTCCAGGTGTATGTCCTGTCGCTGCTCCTCGACGTGAGCCAGTCGGAGGAACCGCTCCGGCCCGAGTACCGCTGGCGGGTCGTCTTCGCTCTGGTCCTGGCCGTGCCGGTCACCGCCGTCATGGTCCTCCTGGCCTTGCTCCTGTTGCGCGTCGTCTAGCGGCGCAAGTTCCAGCCGGTCGCTTCGTCTGTCCTTACGACGCCCCACGACCGAACCCCTGACGGGAAGGAAAGAGCCATGCAACACCCCTTCGCCGGCGTCCTCCCGGCCGCCGAGCCGACGCCGGCCCCGCCGCGGCGGACGTTCCTGGCCTGCCTCGCCGTCGCGGCGGGTTGGCTCGGCCTGCACAACGTCGTCCGGGCGTTCGTCCAGCTGCCGACGACGCGGCCCGGCGGCGAGGCGGGCGGCGTCACGACCCAGGCGTTCAACGAGGAGGGGGCGGTGGCGCCGCCGCCGCCGACGCAGTTCATCGGTGAGACGGGCGGCACGACCCAGGCCCTGGGAGAGGAGGGCGGCCTGCCGCCGACCCAGGTGCCCGGCGAGCAGGGCGTCCGACCGCCGACCCAGGTCTTCGGCGAACAGGCCACCGCGATGACGACGAACGCCCCGAACGAGGAGGGCGGCCAGCCGACGACCTTCGCCCTGGGCGAGGAGGCCGCCAGCGCCCCGACGACGTTCCGCCTCAACGAGGAGGCGGCCGGCAACTCGACACGCGAACTCGGCGAGGAGGGCGGCGCGCAGATGGTGCCGACGACGCTCAACCAGGGCGAGGAGGGCGGCCCCTCGACGAACCTGATGTTCGAGGAGGGGGCCCAGAACCCGCCTCCGAGCACCCGGGCCGCCGGCGAGGAGGGCGCGGCGACGACGAACGCCCTCGGCGAGGAGGGCGGCCAGCAGACGACCGGCGCGCTCGGCGAGGAGGGGGCCATCTCGACGAACGTCTTCAACGAAGAAGGGGCCGGCACGACCCAGTTCCTCAACGAGGAAGGCGGCGTCTCGACGCTGACCCTCGGCGAGGAGGGCCGCTGACCGGCCCTGTCACGACGACCGTCGGCCGGGAGTACTTGGTGATAGAGCGGGGCGACCCTCGCCCCGCTCGCCGCGAGTCGGCCCACCCCTGAACCCTCCCACCCGACGGAGTCCACCCATGCAGCATCCCTTCGCCGGCGTCGTCACGCCGGAATCGGCACCGAAGCCGGCCCCGGTCCGCCGGCGGACGATCCTCACCTTCCTCGGCGCGGTCGCGGCCTGGCTCGGCCTGACCGCCCTCGCCCGGGCGTTCATCCGCATCCCGCATTCGACGACGCAGGCCTTCTACGAGGAGGGCGGCGGCACGACCCGCGCCCTGTACGAGGAGGGCGGCCACGGGACGACACAGTTCCTCGGCGAGGAAGGCGGCCGGCCGACGACGTTCGCCCTCGGCGAAGAGGGCGGCCAGCCGACGACCTTCGCCCTGGGCGAAGAAGGCGGCCACGGCTCGACCCGCGCCTTCGGCGAAGAGGGCGGCGGCGCGACGACGTTCGCGCTGGGCGAGGAGGGCGGCGCGACGACGTTCGCCTTCGGCGAGGAGGGCGGGGTCTCGACGCGCGCCTTCGGCGAGGAGGGCGGCGTCATCACGACGAAGGCGCTCTACGAGGAAGGGCGCTAACTCTTCACAAGTCCCGGGCGTCGCGACGCCCGGGCTTGTTCCGGTTTTTGGGACGCCGTCACGATGCCGGCAGGTCGTCGTGCGACGTGCGGTCCTCGATCGGCTCGATGTGGATCGTCGCCGACAGTTCCGGCAGCGCCGCCGCCAGGGCGGCCTCGATCCGGTTGGCCAGGTCGTGCGCCTCCTGGACGGTCATCGCCCCCGGCACGAGCAGATGGAAGTCGGCGAACCGGCGCGGCCCGGACCGGCGCGTCCGCAGGGCATGAAACGTCATGTCCGGGCCGAGAAACTCCGTCACCACGCCGCGAAGGACGGCCAGTTCCTCGTCCGGCAGCGAGCGGTCCATTAACCCATCGAACGAGCGGCGCATCAGGTCGAACCCGGTCCACAGGATGACGACTGCGACAGCGAGGGCCAGGAGCGGATCGAGCCAGACCCAGCCGGTCAGCCAGACGAGGCCGAGGCCGACGAGGACGCCGACGCTGGTCCAGACGTCGGTCATCAGGTGCTGGCCGTCCGCCTCGACGGCGATCGCGTGGCGGGCCCGGCCGACGCGGATCAGCGTGACGGCGACGGCGGCGTTGATCGCGGCGGCGACGCCGGCCAGGAGCAGGCCGAGGTCGAGCGTGAGCCGCTCCTGCGGGTTGACGAGCCGCTCGCCGGCGACCCAGATGATGCTCGCCCCGGCGAGGAGGACGAGGCCGCCTTCGAGGCCGCTGGAGAAGTACTGGATCTTCTCGTGGCCGTAGGCGTGCTCGCGGTCGGCCGGCCGGCCGGCGTAGCGCACCGCAAGGAACGCCACCACGGCCGCGGCGAGGTTGACGACCGACTCCAGCGCGTCGGATAGCAGGCTCACCGAGCCGGTCATCAGCCAGGCGGCCAGCTTCAGGCCCATCGTCGTCAGGGCGGCGAGGATCGACAGCCACAGGAACGAGTGCAGCGCGACCGGGTGGTCATGTGCGTGTACCGCCGAAGGCGATTCGATCCCGACGGTCGGTTTCACGACGGAACTCCCCTCCCCCTCCCGTCCCGGTCGCGGTATCATCCCCACCAACGGGCTAGGGACGCCCCACGGCACGGCGCACGGGAGCAGACGCGATGAACCAGCGCTTGGTGACCATCCTCGGCAGCGCGGCGTTGGTCCTGGTGGTCGGCCTCGCCGTGGCGTGGTTCGCGACGCCGCCGGCACCGACCGGCGACCCCGCCGATAAGGATACGACCGACAAGGACGCCGGCCCGAAGGACGCCAACAACCAGAAGGCCGACCCGTGGCTCGACCGGCTCGCGTCGGACGACCCGGCCGTGCGACGGTCGGCCTACGGCCAACTCGACGCGAACAAGGCCGACGCGGCGAAGGCGGTCCCGGTGCTGCTGGCCCGCCTGGCCGAGAAGGATCCGGCGACGCGGTCGGCCCTGAGCGGGGCCCTGGCGGCCCTGGCCCGCGACGACGGCGACCTGCGCGACAAGCTGACCGCCGCCCTGGACAAGGAGCCGGCCGCCGGCAAGGCCGTCGCGGCGCTGGCCCTGGGCAAGGTCGGCGTCGAGAACAAGGCCGCCGTCGAGCCGCTCCACAAGGCGATCTTCGGCGACGACGCCGACCTGCAGCGCATCGCCGCCCTGGCCCTGCGCCGCGTCGCGCCGCGCCAGCCGGGCGACTACGCCCTGCCGGCCGGGGCCGACTCGCGCTCGTTCCCGGCCCGCTGGCTGCGCATCACCCACCTGCGGACGACCAGCTCCGACGACACGAACGTCATCCCGCCGCTGATCGCGGCCCTCGACGACCCGGACCCGGACCTGCGCCAGTGGTCGGCCGAGGTCTTCGCCGAGGAGGGCGACGCGATCGACAACAGCCCCGACGCGGTGCCGGCGCTGCTAAAATTGTTCCACGGCAGCGACGACGCCGTCGCCCGGACGGCGGCCCGCGCCCTGGGCAAGCTCTCGGCGCGCGCCCCGAGCATCGCCCCGAAGATCCTCGCCGCCCTGGCCGACGCGCAACCGGCCGTCCGCCGCCGGGCGGCCGAGGCGCTGACGCGGGCGGCCCGGCCGCTCGACGATCGCGGTACGCGGCTCCTCGTCCCGAAGGAATACCAGACGGCCGAGGCGATCGCCGCCCTGGCGAAGGCGGTCGAGGACGCGAACGCCGAGGTGCGGACGGAGGCGATCCGCACCCTCGGCGGGATCGGCCCCGCCGCGGCGAAGGCGCTGCCGGCCCTGGCGAAGGTCGCCGCCACGGCCGACACCGACAAGGCGGTGCGACTCGCCGCCTTCGCCGCGATCGGCCAGATCGGCCAGGACGGGGCGACCGCCGTGCCCGCCCTGCTCGCCGCCCTCAAGGACCCCGACGACGCCGTCGGGCGCGCCGCCGCCGAGGCGCTCGCCCGATATGGCAAGGAGGCCGTCCCCGCCCTGCGTAAGGCCCTCGGCGAGGCGGACGTCGCTGTCCAGCTCGGCGCGGTCCAAGCCCTCACCGCCATCGGCCCGGACGCGAAGGATGCCCTCGCCGAGTTGACGCCGCTGCTCAAGGGCGACCAGGCGTACCCGCGCCTGCTCGCCGCGACGGCCGTCCTGCGCATCGACCCGACGCGCAAGGACGCCCTGCCGGTGCTCAAGGCCGGCCTCGCGGATGGCTCGCTTCCGGTCCGGCTCGCCGCCCTCGACGCGACGACGCAACTCGGCCCGGTCGCCGCCGACCTGACCGCCGATCTGGCGAAGGCCCTCGCCGACGAGGACCTCAACGTCGCCCGCCGGGCGGCCGAGGCCCTCGGCGCGATCGGCCCCGCCGCCGCCGCCGCGGTGCCGGCCCTTGCCGCGACGATTATGAAGCACCCGGACACGAAGCCGTACCAGCGCGAGATCTTCATCGACAAGCCGGAGTACCTGACGCAGCGCTGCCGCGACGCCCTGCGGCGGATCGGCCTCGACGCCAGGCCGGCCGTGCCGGCCCTGGTCGCCATCGTCACGGCGTGCGACGATCCCGAAGCGGCCGACCTGCTCAGCCTGCTCGACCCGTCGAAGCCGGAGGGGATCAAGGCCCTCAAGGCGGCCCTCGCCAGCCCGTACGACAACTTCCGCGAGACGGCCCTCCGCGCGATCGGCCGGCTCGGCGCGACGGCGAAGGACGTCGTCCCGGAACTGGTCGAGCGCCTGCCGCAGGAGACGAACCTGACCTCGCCGGTCAAGGAGGCCCTCATCCGCCTCGGCCCGGTCGCCGTGCCGAAGCTCGTCGAGGCGCTCGGCAACCCGGCCGCCCGCCTCGCGGCGCTGCACACGCTCGGCCGGATCGGCCCGGCGGCGAAGGACGCCGTCCCGGCGATGCTCAAGGCGGCCGACGGCGAGTTCGCCATCGAGGGGCTCGTCGCCCTGGCCGGCCTCGGCGAGGCGGCCGGGCCGGCCCTGGTCGAGGCGGCGAAGGAGCCGGCCCGGGCCGGCGCCGCCCTGCGCGCCATTGCGGCGCTCAAGGGCCGGGCCGCCGGCGTCGTCAAGCCGCTGGCCGACCTGCTCAAGGACGCCGCGTTCGGCGAGAAGGCCGAGCTGCTGCGCACCCTGGCCGCGATCGGCCCGCCGGCGAAGTCGGCCGGGCCGGCGGTGGCCGAGGCGCTCAAGGACGGCAGCCAGGAGGTCCAGGCGGCGGCCGGCCTCGCCCTCGTCGCGATCGGCGGCGACGCCACCGTCGCCGTCCCGGTGCTGCTGAAGGTATTGGAAGAAGCGAAGAGCCAGCCGGCCCGCCGCGACGCCGCCCTGGCCCTGGGCCGACTGCCCGACCAGGCCGGCAAATCGCTGCCGCTGTTGCGGAAGCTCGTCGCTGACGCCGCCCCCGAACTCCGCGCCGCCGCGGTCGAGGCGATGACGCAGCTGGAAGGCTCGCTGCCCGACCTGGTCGCCGCCGTCGCGGACGCCGACCCGGCCGTGCGCGAGGCGGCCTGCCGGGCGGTCGGCGACCGGCGGACGCAGTCGGCCGGGGCGGTCACCGCCCTGGTCGACCGCCTCAAGCCGACCGAGCCGGAGAAGGTGCAGCTCGCCGCGATCGTCGCCATGGGCCAGATCGGCCCGGCGGCGAAGGCGGCGACGCCGGCCTTGCGCAGCCTGCTCGATATTGGTGACGCGGCCCCGCTCGTTGGGGCCGACCCGTTCGCCGCCGCAGAGCGGCAGACGCGGATCGCCCAGGCCCTGTGGCGGATCGAGGGCAAGGCGGCCACCGGCGACGTTGCCGCCGTGGCCCGGCGGCAGTTGGACGCCGTGACCTATCCGCCGGCGGTCGCCGAGGTGCTCGCCCTGGTCGGCGACCTCGGCGACGAGGGGCGCGACCTCGTGCCGCAGGTGGGGCCGATGGTCGATTCGGCGTACCAGCACATCCGCCGGGCGGCGGTCCAGGCCGTCGCGAAGATCGGGCCGTCGGCCAAGGGGGCCCTGCCCTGGCTCCAGCGCGCCGCCGCCGCCCAGGAGGCCGACCCGGAGCTGCGCCAGCAGGCGAAGGACGCCATCGCGGCGGTGCAGAAGGGGTGACGGCCGTCTTCACATAGCCCCGGGCTTGCCCGGGGTTCCGGATGCGAAGACCCCCGGCAAGCCGGGGGCTAGATTGAGTCACGCCACACGCAGGAACACCGCCTTGAGGTAGCGCCCCTCCGGCACATGGACCAGGAACGGGTGGTCCGGCCCTGCCCCGGACAGCTGGATCACCTGGGCCGTCCGCCCCGCCTGCCACGCGGCGCGCTTGAGCGTCTCCAGGAAGTCCGCCTCGCTCACCAGGCCGGTACACGAGCACGTCAGCAGCAGCCCGCCCGGGGCGACGACCTGGAACGCGAGCCGGTTCATGTCCGTGTAGCGCTTCAGGGCGTAGTCGATCTCCTCGCGGTCGCGCGTCTGCTTCGCCGGGTCGAGGATCACCACGTCGTACTTCTGCCCGGCGGCGATCGCGTCGCGCAGCCACGGGAACAGGTCCGCCTGGACGAAGCGCACCCGGACGTTGTTCAGCCCGGCGTTCTGCCGGGCCAGCCCCAGGGCTTGCTCGTCGAGATCGACGCCGACCACCTCGTCCGCCTGGCCGAGCGCCTTGGCGTAGACGCTGAAGCCGCCCGAGTTGCAGCACAGGTCGAGGACGCGCCGCCCGGCGCAGAAGTCGGCCAGCCGGCGGCGGTTGTCGCGCTGGTCGAGGAAGAAGCCGGTCTTGTGCTTGCTCCCCGGCGCGACGCGAAATTTGAGCCCGTGCTCGGCGATCACCGCCGGGGCGGGCGGCTCCGGCGTGTAGCAGTCGAACGACTCCTGCTTCTGGACGTGCTCCTCCGCGAACCAGTAGAATTGTCCGTCGGGGTACCGACCCCGCAAAGACTCGAGCAGGGCGTTCCGCACCCGGAACATCCCCGCCGCAAAAAACTCGAGCACGACCAGCGACCCGAACCGGTCGACGACGAGCCCGCTCAGGCCGTCCGCCTCGGAGTGGACCAGGCGGTACGAGTCGGTCACGGCGTCCAGGTTCGCCCATTTACGGAGCGAGATCGCCCGGTCGAGCATCCGGTCGAAAAAGGCGTCGTCGATCGCCTCGTTCGAGTCGGTGGTCAGGACGCGCAGGGCGATGCGCGAGTGGCCGTTGTAGAAGCCCCGGCCGACCCACTGGTCGTTGCGGTCGAGGATATCGACGACGCTGCCCGGGGCGAGGCGCGTCGGGGGCTTCTCGACCATCTTCTGGAAGATCCACGGGTGGCTCGACCGTCGCTCGATCTTGAGGCGGACGGCTGGCAGAGGGTCGGTCATGCGGCGGTGATTCGGGTAAGAGAACGAGGTTATACCGGGTGCCGGACGCGGTCGTTCGACCGGGCGATGAAATTCTATGAAGTCCCGGGCAATCCAAGGCCGGGGGTCCCTCGTCGAAATAGCATCCCTTTGTTTCCGGAGGCGGCTTTGATGTTTCGGTTCAGTCGGTTCGTTTTCGCGGCGGCCCTGGTCGGGCTCGTCGCGCTGACCGCTCAGGCGCGCGTCGCACCCCCGGCCCCGATCGTCGATCGCGTCGCCAAGGCGAACACGGTCGTCGTCGGCACGGTGACGAGCATCGAGGAGAAGGGCGTCGCCATCGACGGGGCGGAGTACAAGGTCGCCATCGTCAAGGTGGCGGACGCCGTCAAGGGGGCGAAGGACCAGACCCACGTCCGGGTGGCGTTCTCGCCGAACGCCCGCTTCCCGGCCAACAGCGTCCAGAAGGACCTCGACGTGATCCTGTTCCTCAACCCGGTCAAGGGCCAGCCGTACTTCACGACGCGGATGTACTACGACGTCGTCAACCAGAAGAGCCCGGCCTGGGACAAGGAGGTCGCCGCGACGAAGGCCTGCGCCGCCGTCGCCGCCGACCCGGGCAAGTTCCTCAAGGACGGCAAGCCGGAGGAGAAGCTCCTCGCCGCGGCCCTGCTCGTGCTGCAGTACCGCGACCCGTCCGACACCAACGGCAAGCAGGCCGCGATCGACGCGGCCCAGAGCAAGGCGATCCTCACCGTCCTGGCCGACGCCGACTGGACGAAGCAGGACAGCGAGGGGCCGCTCGGGCCGCTCAACGGCCAGCAGCTCTTCACCCGCCTCGGCGCGACGCCGGCCGACGGCTGGACGCCGCCGATGAACTTCGCGAACTTCCAGGACGAGGCGAAGAAGTGGCTCAAGGCGAACGCCGACAAGTTCGTCATCAAGAAGTTCCTCCGCGACCAGGAGTGACCCCGATGCGCATCCTCCCCCTCGTCGCGGTCGCCCTGCTCCCGGGCCAGTGGGTCCCGGCCGACATGATCGCGCCGAACCCGTCGCCGCTCCGGCTCGCGCTGGCCCCGGTCGCCCTCGTCGGCAAGGTGACCAGCGTCGAGGAGAAGACGATCGACGCGACGCGCTTCCCCGGCGACATGCAGAAGGTGCCGTTCCAGGTCGCCGTCGTCCAGGTCGAGACAGGCCTGGCCGGCACGGCAGGCAAGACGCACGTCCGCGTCGCGTTCCCGAAGCCGGCCGAGCCGCAACCGGGCCAGCCGCCGCTGGGCCGTGGCCGGCTGCCGGGCCAGAAGCTGGAGAAGGACCAGGAGGTTCTCCTGTTCCTGAAGCCGCACGACAAGGAGGAGTTCCTCGTCGCGGCCGACCCGTTCGGGTTCGTCGTCGCGGCCGGCAACCCGAACTTCAAGACCGAGGTCGCCGAGGTCACCAAGACGGCGCGGATGCTGGACGTGCCGCTGCCGGTCCTCGCCGGGACCGACAAGGCCGCCCGGCACCAGCTGGCGGCGCTGCTGATCCACAAGTACCGCCAGCCGGTCCCCGGGCCGAACAAACAGGAGCCGATCGACGCGACGGAGAGCAAGTTGCTGTTGACCGCCCTGTCCGAGGCGTTCGCCGGCTGGGAGCCGAACAAGCCGGTGCCGGGCGCGTTCTACCAGCTCGGGCCGCAGCCGACGTTCTTCCGCCTGGGCCTGACCGAGGCCGACGGTTGGAAGGTGCCGGCCGATTTCAAGACGCTCCCGGCCGCCGCGGCGAAGTGGCTGGCCGATAACGCCGGGAAGTACCGCGTCAAGCGGTTCGTCCCGGCCGACAAGTAACCCCGATTGGAGGAATGTCCATGACGCAGGTGTTCCGTCGCGCCGCCGTTCTCGGCCTGGCGCTAGTGGCTCTGGTCGTCGCCCCGCTGGCGGCGAAGGCGTTGATGATCGCGCCGATGCCGACGCCGACGCGCGTCGCCAACAGCGACGCGGTCGTCATCGGCACGGTGACCAGCATCGAGGAGAAGACGACGACGAGCAAGAAGGACGGCGTCGAATACAAGGTGGCCGTCGTCAAGGTCGAGAAGAACATCAAGGGCGTCAAGGACACGACCCACATCCGCGTCGCCTGGCCGGCCCCGCAGGTCGCCCCGCCGCAGCCGCAGCCGAACCCGGGCGACCCGCCGATCATCGGCCGGCCGTTCCCGGGCCGCGGCCGGCCGGGCGGCATGGCGCTGGCCAAGGACCAGGAGGCGCTGCTCTTCCTGAAGAAGCACCCGGCCGAGGAGTTCTACGTCGGCGCGGAGTTCTTCAGCGTCGTCGCCAAGCAGGGCAACGCGAACTTCGCCGCCGAGGTCGCCGACGCCGAGCGGGCGGTCAAGATCCTCGCCGACCCGATCGCCGCCCTCAAGAGCAAGGACCAGGACGAGCGCCTCCTGGCGGCGTTCCTCCAGCTGAACAAGTACCGCATGCAGCGGACCGGGAACGAGAAGCAGCAGCCGATCGACGCCGCCGAGAGCAAGCTCATCCTCCTGGCCCTCGCCGAGGGCGACTGGAACCAGAACCAGCCGAACAAGCCGCAAGGCTGGTACCAGACCCGGCCGCAGAACCTGTTCTACCAGCTGAACCTCACCCCGGCCGACGGCTGGGTCCAGCCGCAGCCGAACCCGCAGAACCGGCAGAACTACCAGAACGAGCTCCAGGCCGCCATGAAGAAGTGGCTCACCGACAACGCCGACAAGTTCGTCATCAAGCGATTCGTCGATGGCGGCGCGCAGGACCGGTAACGTCGTCCCTCTCACAAGCCCGGGCGTTGCGACGCCCGGGCTTGTGTACTTCCGTGCCCTTGCCCCTTGATTCCGCCCCCGGTCGTGGTAGCCTGTCACTACGGTGCCGATCCCATCCGACGGGCCCAGCGAGCGCGACCATGGCGGAAAACCTGCGCAACCAGTCGTTCGAAATCGAGCGGCACGACGACATCGCCGTCGTCATCCCGATGCCCGAGATGGAGTCGATGGACGACTCGCTCATCGAGCCGGCCGCCCGCATGGTGATCGACAACCTCTGCGAGTTCAACCCGTCCGGGCTCATCTTCGACCTGAGCAAGGTGCGCTTCTTCGGGTCGCTGTTCCTGTCGTTCCTGCTCCGCTGCCACAAGCGCATCAAGCAGCGCGACGACTCGGTCGTCGTCGTCGTCGCCGGGCCGTCGAAGGAGGCGCGCGAGCTGCTCCACATGACGAACCTCGACACCGTTTGGCCGCTGTACGACAGCCGGGCCGAGGCGATCAGCGCGCTGGCCAGCGACTGAACGGGGGACGACATGGTCGACCAGGAACCGCGCGACCCGACCGCGGGCCCGCACGGCTCGTTCGTCGAGGTGCAGGACGACGACCCGCAACCGGCCGAGGAGCGCGGCGCGTCCGACATCGCCCACCTCGTCCAGCAGATCCACGAGACGGCCGACAAGCTCCAGCGCGACCACGCCTCGCGCGGCGACGTCAAGCTGCTGAACACGGCGCTGAAAGAACTCCGCTATTGCTTCAAGGTGTTCGCCCCGCTGCGCCACCGCCGCAAGGTGACCGTCTTCGGCTCGGCGCGGACGCCGGCGACGCACCCGGCCTACCAGTGCGCGGCGGCGTTCGGCCAGCGCATGGCCGAGGCCGGCTACATGGTCATCACCGGGGCGGCGCACGGCATCATGGAGGCCGGCCACGTCGGGGCCGGGCACGAGGCGAGCATCGGCGTCAACATCATGCTGCCGTTCGAGCAGTCGGCGAATTCCGTCGTCGCCGCGACGAACCGGCTCATGACGCTGCGCTACTTCTTCACCCGCAAGCTCCTCTTCGTCAAGGAGGCGGACGCGATCGCCCTGTTCGCCGGCGGGTTCGGCACCCAGGACGAGTGCTTCGAGGCGCTGACCCTGGTGCAGACCGGCAAGAGCCACCTCTTCCCGATCGTCATGATCGACGAGCCGGGCGGCGACTACTGGAAGCGCTGGGAGGTCTACATCCGCGACGTACTCCTGGCGCGGCACCTCATCTCGCCGTCGGACCTGAGCCTGTTCAAGGTCGTCGAGGGGGCCGAGGCCGGGGCGCGAGAGATCCAGACCTTCTATAAGGTCTACCACAGCATGCGCTACGTCGAGGGCGACCTCGTCGTCCGGCTACAGAAGGCGATCACGCCGCACCTGCTGGAGGACCTGCGGCGCGACTTCACCGACATCGTCGTCGCCGGCACGATCGAGCAGACGGCCGCCCTGCCGCAGGAGGCGAACGAGCCGAAGCTGGCCCGCCACCCACGGCTGCGCTTCCGGTTCGACCGCAAGCACCTCGGCCGGCTGCGGCAGATGGTGGATCGGATCAACGACGCGGGGTGACTTACAACTCCACCTCCGCCGGCGAGACGACGAGGTCGTCCTGCCCCTCCGGCGGCTTCGGCAGCTTGTAGCCGGTGACGCGCCAGCCGTGGTGGATGAGCGTCCCCTTGAACGGCGGCTGGCCGGTCACGTTCCCGGTCAGGCGGATCGCCGACGGGTCGAACCCGGCCGGCACCTCGACGCTGCTGTTCTCGGCCTGGTTCAGGACCGGCTCCAGCGTCAGGTGCTCCTTCAGCGCCGCCTGGGCCTTCTTGTGCACCTCGCGCACGCCGGCCCCGAGCGTCTCGTTCGCCGCCCCGGAGACGTCCTCCAGGAGGAAGTCGAGCAGGCGGGCCTCGCGCTGGAGGATCGCCAGCAGGCGGACCGGCTCGCTCGACAGGCGCGGCGGCTTCGGCGGCTCCTTCTTCGCGGCGAGGACGGCCTTGACCTTGTCGGTCGCCTCCTGGTCGCCGACCATGGCGAGGAACGACCGGGCGGCGGTCATCACCCGGCCGAAGTTGCCGCCGCTGAGGACGAGCAGCACCAGCACCTTGAGCACGCCGACGGCCAGCAGCGTCAGCAGCACGACATAGATCGGGTCCATCGCCATCACTCCAGATCCGCGGGGTTCGTTCCGGTCGTTATAGCAACCGGGTCGGCCGTCGCCGGGGCGGGCCGGGCGAATAAAATGACGCTGGTTGCCCGTCCCTGGCCGAGGAGTCCGATGCGCCAGCTCGCCACCCTGCCCCGCGACCAGGCCCACCTGCTCGCCGACCACCTGCTCACGCTCGGCGTGCCGACGCGCCTCGACGACGAGCCGGCCGGCACCGTCGTCTGGGTCTGCGAGGAGGACCACGTCCCGAAGGCACGCGACGAGCTGGCCGCGTTCCAGGCCGACCCGGCCGACCCGCGCTACCGGGCCGCCCCCTCCGAGGCGCGGGCGATCCGCTCCCGGGCGGCGCGCTCCGAGCAGGAGTACCAGCGCAAGCAGGAGGCGTTCAACGAGCGCATGGCCGATTCGGACGCGCCGCCGACGCTGCGGCCGATGACGCTGCTGCTCATCGTCGCCAGCGTCCTCGTCGGCATCGGCACCCTCTTCGGCGAGAAGCGGAACGACATCTTCCAGGCGCTCCTCATCGCCCCGGTCAAGTTCGTCGACGGCGCGATCGAGTGGCGCTGGCTGAACGCCATCACGCACGACGCGGAATTGTGGCGGCTCGTCACGCCGATCTTCCTCCACTTCGGTGTGCTGCACCTGCTGTTCAACATGCTCATGTTCGCGACACTCGGCAGCGAGGTCGAGCGGCGCATGGGCGGCGGGGCGTTCCTCGGCTTCGTCGTGTTGACCGCCGTCATCTCGAACCTGGCGGAGTACTACGTCCAGTTCGGTGTCAACGTCCGGGACCTCATCTCGCTCCAACCGAACCCGCTCTTCGGCGGCATGTCCGGCGTGCTGTACGGCCTGTTCGGCTACCTGTGGATGCGCTCCCTCGCCTCGGACCGGCCGGTGCGGGCCCTCGCGCCGCAGTTCGTCACGATCATGCTCGTCTGGCTGGTGATCTGCATCCTCGGCCTGATGGGCAACGTCGCCAACACGGCTCACGTCGTCGGCCTGCTCGTCGGCGTCGGCGTCGGCAAGCTCGCCTCGCTCGGCAAGCGCTGAGGCAGGGCCAGCGCGAGCAGCAGCGGCAGGAACGGGACGTAGTTGCGCGACTCGTACAGCCAGCTGAAGCAGAGGCTGCTCAGCAGCACCGCCGCCACGACGACGAGCGTCATCGCCCAGAGCCGCCAGCCCTTGTGGCCGCCGAAGAGGACGATCGCCGCCACGAACGGCAGCGTGAACAGGAGCGGGTGCAGGTAGTTGTGGACCAGCGGCACCGCCGTGTAGGCGATCGGCTCGCCGACGCCGAGGTTCGTGCCGACCATCCAGCCGGACGTGCCGTTGATCGCCTCGAAGCCGGGCCGCCACGCCAGGCCGCGCGCCGCGACGAACGCCACCACCGACGCCAGGCCGAGGACGGCCGTCCGCCCGAGGTTCCCCGCGTGGTAGACGAAGTACGCCGGCACGAGGACGACGTTCGTCTCCTTGGCGAAGATGCCGAGGAAGACCGCCGCGACCAGCGGCCAGAACGCCCCCGCGACGATCCAGAACAGTCCGAGGACGAACAGGGCGTGGTGCAAGGGATCGGTCAACTGCCCCATGTAGAACGCGACCGACAGCGGATAGAGCGGCACCAGCGCGAGGGTCGAGGCGAGCGCCCACCGCCCCGAGGAGAATTGTCCGACGAGCCGCACCCAGGCCCACAGGAGCCAGAAGTTGAAGAACCAACGGTAGGCGACACACGCCAGCCACCAGTCGCCGATCGCGTGTTCGAGCAGGCGCGTGACGCCGTACGGGGCGAGGCGGTACTGGTGCGGGGCGTCGCCTTGGTAGTTGAGCAGGTCGAGGTACATCCCCTGGCCGAACTCGTACTTGGACGGGTGGCGTTCGACCAGGACCCAATGGGCGACACCCATCGCGGCGGCCAGGACGGCAAGGCCAACGGTGCCCCAGCCGGAGCGGCCTTCCAGCGCGTCGAGTCGAGCGCGCAACAGCACGACGAGGGCGAGCAGGCCGAACACGACGCCGGCACGGAGAGCGACCCACCCGCCGGGCTCGACCCAGCCGACCGGCGGCCGTTCGACGGCGAGCGGGACGAAGATGGCCAGGGCGAGTAGGATGAGGGCCGCGCGAGTCAGGGCCGGCCGAACCGCCAGCAAGAGTCGATCGATCGCACGCACCATGCCGGCCCGCCTCGCCTCCGCCTTGACCCCTCCGCCGCAGCCAGTGTATAGAACAGCGTCTTCCCAGGCGTCGCCGACACGGAGGTCGCCATGCGACACGACTGGCTCCTGCCCGCCCTGATGGTCCTCGGCTGCGTCGCCCTGGTCGCAGCCAGCCAGTGGCAGCACCATCGACAGCTCGACGAACTTCGCCAGGAAGTCTCCCGACTACAAGCCCCGACGACGCCGACCGGCCCCGGCCAGCCGCTGCCGCCAGCCCCGTTCACCTCGGCCCCGCCAGCCACGATGCCCGGCGACGAGGCGATCTTCCGCCAGGTGTTCCGCCACGACCTGGAAAGCCGCCTCGCCGGCGAGGAGCTGTCCGAGGAGACGCGCTCGATCGTCCGCGACGCGCTGCGCCGCCGGCCGGCTGGTCACGACGACAGCTGGTTCGGAGGCACCGTCGCCGTGTCGGACAGGCCCTGATGCAGCCGGTTGCCGTTCACCTCCAGGGTGAAGTACGCCGCCGTCGCCGGCATTTCGAACTCGAGCAGGGCCGGCACGCCGACATCGCTGTAGTTCTTGACCACTTTGCCCTCCGGGTCGAGGATCTTGCCCGCGTCGGCGACGCGGGCGTTCTTATCGACCACCTCGGCGAAGATGTCCTCCAGGCCGCGCATCTCCGCGGCGAGCTTGTGGTCCCACAGGTCGATGTCCGTCCCGGTGTCGAGGTCGTCCAGTTCCTCCATCTGCCGTTCTCGCACGTTCGGGCCGACGCCGATCAGGACGAACTTGCACGGCCTGCGCCGCTTGGCCGCCACGTCGCGGGCCAGTTGGCGCGTGTACGTCTTGACCGCCTCCAGGTCGTGTAGCTCGCCGTCGGTGATGAAGACGTAGAAGCCGAACGGCGCGTCCTTGAACCGCTCGACGAAGTACTTTACCGCCGGCAGCAGCTGCGTCCCGGTGCCCCAGTCGCTCGGCGGGGCGAACGGGAAGCGTTCGGCTTCGGCCGAGGTGAAGTCGCCGAGGACCTGAACTTGAGAGCCTTGCTCGCCGGTGGCCCAGTAGATGGCGGTGGTGCCGCCGTCGGCGTCGAGGGTGCGGGCGAGGTAGGCGCACACCTTCTGGGCGACCGGGGCGACCTGGTTGTCGAGCTTCTTCTTGCCGCCGAAGAAGGAGGCGAACCAGCCGCTGCTGCCGCCGGCCCCTTCCGGATCGACGCCGAATACCTCGGCCATGGAGCCGGAGCCGTCGATGGCGATGCCGGTCTGGCAGCCCTCCTTGTCCGGCTGCATCAGGATCGTGGCGACGACGCGGACCTTGCCGCCGGCGGCGGGGTAGACGTTCACCTCGCCGAATGGCTCGGCGACCTTCTTGAGCTGGGCCATGACGTGACTCCCGAGGGGTCGAGGACGCTCCTCGGGAATTCTATCCGGCAGGCTTACGCCTGGAGCAGTTGCGCCGCGAACTGGACCGCCTCGGACAGCTCGGCCCCCTGGACCGGCTTGGTCAGGTAGTGGTCCATGCCGGCGTCGAGGCAGGCCTGGCGGTCTTCCGGCTGGACGAGGGCCGTCAGGGCGATGATCGGCGTGCGCGGCCGGCCCTCCTCGGCTTCGAGGGCGCGGATCGCAGCAGCGGTCGTCAGGCCGTCCATCTCCGGCATCTGGACGTCCATGAAGACGACGTCGAACGTTTCGCGCTGGAACAGCTCCAGGGCCAGCCGGCCGTTCTCGGCGATGACGACCTCGTGCCCCTGCTTCTGCAGGAGGCCGCGGGCGACGATCTGGTTGATGCGCTGGTCATCGACGACCAAAATGCGCAGCGTGGCGGCGGGCTGACGAAGCATCGCGGAACTCCTTGGCAGCCGGCGGTCGGGGGGTGGGACCGGACCGGCGGGCGGTTGTCAGAACCGGGAGGGTCGCGGGCGGCGACCATCCGGCATACGGCGGGTCAAACGAAAAGGGACGGCTCTCGATGATATTCGTTTAACGAACCAACGAGCGACCTTCTTTCCCTCACCATCATAGACGACGGTCCGCCGGGGATCTACCAGAGTTTTCGCCGGCGGGGGCGATTCCTTTACCGTTGACCCGTTCGCGCCGGCGGGCTTATAGTTGCAGGAGGCACCGCGAAGCAACCCCGTGTGGAGCATTCATCGTGAGCGACCGACGCCGAGACGAGGGCCGGGGCGACGATCCGCGCATCCTGGGCATCGTCGGCCTGGGCCTGGACGGCGCGGATGGCGAAACCCGCGTCACCCGCAACGAGAACTTCCTGCTCGTCGGCGGGTCGCAGGAGACGCACGAGCGGATGCAGGACGCGTCGATCCGCTTCAACGAAGCGCTGGAGGCGCGCGGCAAGCGCCTGGAAGAGACCGAGCCGGAGGAGGCCCTCGACCTGCTCCGCGACGCGATGGACCAGTAACCGCCCCCACCTTGAAACCCACGTCGCTCCCCTCTGGTATTCCCTTTACTGGCCGCGAGGGCCTTGCGTGTCCGCGGACGACGTCCCCCTGGTACGCCGCTGCCTGACCGGGGACGGTCAGGCGATGGGGCAGCTTCTGGCGCGGTTCCAGGCCGAGGTGTTCGGCCTGTGCTGCCGCCTGCTCGGCCATCGGCACGACGCCGAGGACGTCACCCAGGAGGTGTTCCTGCGCGTCTTTCGCAGCCTGGGCGGCTGGGACTCGACGAGGCCGCTCAAGCCGTGGATCATGGGCATCGCGGTCAACCGCTGCCGTACCTGGCTCTCACAACGCACGCGCCGGCCGGAGTTGGTCGATCACCTGCACGAGACGGTGCCCGGCCGCGAGGCCGACGACGCGAACGAGTTGCTGACCGAGATCCGCGCCGCGCTGGCGGAACTGCGCCTGGAGTATCGCACAGTATTCGTCCTGTTCCACGAGCAGGGCCAACCGTATGAGGTAATCGCCCAGGCGCTGGAGCGCCCGGTCGGTACGATCAAGACCTGGCTGCACCGCGCCCGGCAGGAGCTGCTCGACCGGCTCAAGCGGCGCGGCATGTTGACCGACGAGGCCGAGGACGTCCCCCGGCCCTTGCTACCGGAAAGGCAAGGCTCGCCATGAACTGCGCGGAGTGTCGGGGCCTGGTGCAGCAGGAGGCGGACGGCGAGGAGTTCCTCGGCCGGGCCGCCCTGGAGCAGCACCTGCGCGCCTGCGCCGCGTGCCGCGCCTTTCGGCACCGCCTGGCCCGCGTCGTGGAGGCCGTCCGCCACGACGCGCCGACGCCGACGGCCGACTTCCAGGCCCGCCTGCTCGACGCGGTCCTCGCCGACCGAACGCGACCGACACCAACGCCGGAACGGGGCGGATCGTTCCTCCCCTGGGCGGCGCTGCTCGCCCTGGCGGCGAGTGTCTTCGTTGGTCTCGGCCTGTACCTGTGGCAAGCCCCGACACCGGAGCCGAGCTTCGTCGAACAGCCGCAACCCGCGCCGGGCAACCTGCGCGACTCGGTCCGCGAGGCGGGCACCGCTCTGACGGCCCTGACGAGCAAGACCGCGGACGAGGTCGTCGATCAGACGCTGCGCCTGCTGCCGAACGTCCCGACGCCGGCCCTGCCGAACCTCGACCCGATGGGGCCGCTCGCCGAGCCGCCCGGCCGGCCGTTGGCCCAGGCCGGCCAAACCGTCGCGGGCGGGCTGGAGCCGGTGACCGACTCGGCCCGGCGGGCGTTCGACCTGTTCCTGCGCGAGCTGCCGCTGAGCCCCGAGACCAACCCCGGCTTGTGACCCGGCCCCTTTCTGGAAGCCCCCGCGCATGAACCGCTCGACCCTGCCGTTGCTCTGGTCCACGCGACTCGCCCTCGTCGCGCTGGCCGTCCTGGCGGGCGGGCCGGCCCCGGCCGCCGGGCCGCGCGACGAGCTGCTCCGCTTCGTCCCGCCGGACGCGGCCTTCTGCGTCCTGTTGCAGAACCTGCGCCAGCACGGCAACGACCTGGCCGCCTCGCCGTTCGTCGCCAAGGTCGCCCAGACGCCGCTCGGCCAGGCGGCCGGCGGACTGGCCGAGGTCCGCCAGCTGCTCAAGTTCGAGAAGGACGTCGAGCGCTTCACCGGCCTGACGCCGCAGCGCCTGCGCGACGACGTCCTCGGTGACCTCGTCGTCCTCGCCTACCAGCCGGGGCCGCCGGGCAAGCCGGACCAGGAGGCCGGCCTGATCCTCGTCCACGCCCGGGACGCCAAGGCCCTGTCCGCCCTCGTCCAGCACGTCAACGACACCCAGAAGAAGAGCGGCGAGTTGAAGGGGCTGGAGGAACGCACCCACCGCGGCCAGCGCTACGTCCGCCGCGAGGAGAAGGACAGCGCCAACTACTACCACCTCCGCGGCCGGGTGCTGCTCTTCAGCAGCCAGGAGGGAATGCTCCGCCGCGCCCTGGAGCAGGACGCCGACCTCGCCGCCGAGGCGGCCGGCCCGGTCGCGGCGTCGGTCCGCCGGCTCGGCGTCGGCGACGCCCTGGCCGCGTTCTGGGTCAACCCGCGCGCCTTCGACGCCGCCCTGGCCGACAAGCTCCTCCAGGCCGGCCCGGACGAGGCGGCCGGCCTCAAGACGCTTCAGGCGTACTGGAAGGCGCTCGACGCCCTGGCGTTCGCCGTCCACCTCGACGCCGAACTGGCCGTCTCGCTCGCCGTGTCCGCCCGGCCGGACGACCTGCCGCCGGCCGGGCGGACGTTCTTCGCCCGGCTGGCCGAGCCGAGCCGGCTGTGGGCCGCCCTGCCCGACGAGCCGCTCTTCGCCCTGGCGGCCCGGCTCGACCTGAAGGCCCTCCTCCTGGCGTGGGCGGAGTTCCTGCCGCAGGGCCAGCGCGACACCGTCCTCGGCGACCTGCAGCGCTACCTCGGCGCGCCGCTCGGCAAGAAGCTCGTCGAGGAACTGCTGCCGGCGGTCGGCCCGGACCTGAGCGTCGTCGTCCTGCCGCCGCCGCGCGAGCAGAAGGGCTTCTTCCCGTCGGTGCTCCTGGCCCTGCGCGTCCCGCCGTCGGGCGAGTCGGCCCCGGTCGGCGAGGCGCTCGCGTCGGGGCTGAACACCCTGGCGACGCTCGTGGTCTGGGGCCACAACGCGAAGAACCCCGGCAAGCCGCTCGAGGCGCGCCGGGTGACGCTCGACAAGATCCACGTCCACTACCTGGCCGGCGACGCGGCCCTTCCGGCCGGCTTCCGGCCGGCTTACGCCCTGGCGCGCGGCCACCTCGTCCTGGCGAGTTCGCCCGACGCGATCCGGACGCTGAGCGTCCTGTTGAGCGAGGACGCCGCCGCTCCGCCGGTACCGACCGGGCCGATCCCGGTCCTGCGCGTGTCCGTCCAGGCGTGGCGCGACTACCTGCGCGACCGCCGGGCCGACATCGTCAAGCACCTGGTCGAGGTGGACGGCCAGCAGACGGACGAGGTCCAGGCCCGCCTCGACGGCCTGCTCGCCGGGTTGGAGTATGTGGATCGGCTGGAGGTGCGCCACCGGCCCGAGCCGGGCCGGATGCTGCTGCAAATCTCGCTGCGGACGCGCTGGCCGTTGAGGTAATCGGGGCCGCGGTTGCTCGCGTTGCCCTGGCGAGCGGCGCGGCGTCAGCCCGCCGGTTCTGAAGGGAAGAACCGGCGGGCTGACGCCGCGCCGCTCGCCGGCTCACCCGCCGAACAACCGGCCGAGAAACCCGGGCTTGCCCGGCTGCTTCTGCTCGTTCGTCTGCTCCTGCCCTTGCTGCGAGGTCGAGCGTCCCCCGGACTGGCTGCCGCCCGCGCCCGGCGACATGCCGCGCCGCGACGTCGCGTCGTGGAGCTTGGCCCGGAGCTGGTCGATCTTGCTCTGGACCGCGCCGCTCTTCTCGAGGCGGTCCAGCTCGTGGGTGATCTCGACCTCGAGCCGTTGCAGGTCGTTGCGCTGCCGGGCGATCTCGGCCCGTTCCTTCGCCAGGGTGATCTCCATCTCGCGCATCTGCTCCATGAGGGTCTGCTCGTCCTCCTGGAGCTGGCGGCGTTCCCGTTCCAGCTCCTCGGCGAGGCGCATCAGGTCGTCCTCGCGCGGGGCGGGCCCGGAGTAGGTCGGCCGCGAGCTGGTGTGGCTGGCGAGCTGGTTCTCCAGGTCGGCGACGGTGGCTTGCGAGCGCTGGATGTCCTGGTGCATCTGCCGGATCATCTCCGACTTCTGCTCGATGATCGCCTCGTACTCGCGCAGGCGCTCCTCGACGTCGGCGTCGCCGATGGGGGCGTGCTGGGTCGCCTCGTGCAGGGCCTGTTCCAGCTCGACGCACAGGGCGCGGAGCTGGGCGTTCTCGTCGCGGAGTTTGTCGACCTCGGTCGGCTTGCTGTTCAACACCGGAGTCATACGGCCGGCCTCGCGCAGGGGGGGTGGTTGCGGTCGTGTGGGTCGGGTCCGGACCGCCCCGACGGTCCGCCGGCGAGGGCGGGGAGCGATCTGGGCGGCGGGACTGTGCAACTATAGCTCACGAATCCCGCCCGCGGCGCGGAAAGATCGGCACGACCGTCACGGCGGCGACTCGAGCAAGCGCAGCGCCCCGTGCAGCGGCACGGCGAGCCAGGCCGGCCGCTGGTCCAGTTCGCGCTCGATCTCGGTGAGGGCCTTCTCCAGCAGCAGGACGTGGAGCAGCCGGCCGCGCGATTCCGGCGACGCCGGCACCAGCCCGGCGGACGCCACGACCCGGGCATACTCGTCGGCGAACTCGCGCCCCATCCGCGCCGACCAGGCCCGGGCCCAGACCTCCAGCCCGGGGCGGTCCTCCGGCCGGATGACGCCCTGCGACCGGCCGCGGCTGCTCGCCAGGCCGAGCAGGACACTCCGGGCCGCGTAGTCGAATGACCGGAGCATGCCGGCGACGTCGCGCAGCGGGGAGCGTTTGTTGCGTCGCTCGCCGAGCGGACGGGCCGGGTCCCCCTCGAAGTCGCTGACGACGAAGTCGCCGCCGGTGATGAGCAGCTGGCCGAGGTGGTAATTGCCGTGCGTGCGGATGCGGGCCCCGTCGAACGCGCCGTCGAGCAGCAGGGCGAAGCGCTCCGTCAGCCGGTCGCGCTGGCCGAGCAGGCCGCGCACCGCCGGGGAGAGGTGGGTCGGGACGCGGTCGCCGGCCTGGCCCAGCCGCTGCCAGACGCGTGCCGTCAGGTTGCGCAGCGACTGGTACAGGCCGCGCTGGTAGAGCTTGCCGAACGGCTCCGGGGCGAACGCCGGGTCGCCGTCGCCCGCGGCGAGGGCGCGGTGTAGCTCGGCGGTGAAGGCCCCGAGCCGGCGGGCCATCTCCGCCCCGTCCTGGATGAGGTCGTCCCCCTCCGTCGCGGTGAGCGACTCGGCCGCGTCCGGGGACAGGGCGGCGACGCGCTCGAAGAAGCGGCTGAGCTGGTCGAGGGCCGCCTGCCACGCCGTCCCCTGGTGCTCGACGTAGCGGTGCAGGACGGCGAGCGTCGCCGCGTCGCCGTCGCGGCGGCGGTACTCCAGCCAGCCGACCAGCGGGGCGACCCAGGTCCGGCCGCCCTGCCGGGCGAGGAAGCGCCCGACCTCGAGGGCGGGGTTCGGGCCGTCCTCCAGCCGGCGGAACACCTTCAGGAAGAACGCCTCGCCGTACGACGCAGCGACGGTGCCCTCGTCGCCGACGTGGACCGCCGGCCGCAACGCGGCGAGGTCGTCCGGCCGGGCCGTCGCGGGCTCGGCCGGACGGGCGACGATCGCCTCGTCGCCGAGCGGGAACGTCCGGCCGTTGACCAGGGAACGGAGCAGGCCGCGCGCGCAGGCCGGCACGGCGAGCGGCTGGACGAGGACGCCCGGCACCGGGCCGTCGACGCGCGCGATGCCGGCCTGCTCCACCGGGACGAGCAGGTCCGTCGCCGGCTCCGGGACGAACGCCGCCGGGACGATGACCGTCTCGTCCCGCCCGGAGCGGTGCTCGACCCGGGCGAGCAGGAACCAGACATCGACCGCGTCGGCGACGACGTGGGCGACGTCGCGGACCTCGATCAGGGTGACCGGATCGGCCGTCCCGCTGAAGCGGGACCGGGTCAGGTACTCCGGCAGGACCGCCTCGACGGCCCCCCACCCGGCCGGCTGGAAGAAGTCGGCGACCGCCCCGTCCGCCGGGCCGGCCAGGGTCGGCAGGGCCGGGGCGGCCCCGCCGGTGCCGTCGAAGCCGTCCGGCCGGAGCGCGAACCAGTAGAACGCGTACGGCGCGAGCGTCAGGAAGTACGGCTCGTCGCCGACCGGCGGGAAGGCGTTCCGGCCGAACAGCTCCTCCGGCCGGGCCCCCGCATGTCCGGCCAGGTCGAGCCGGACCGGTTGGACGAAGCGCGACAGGTTCGCCACGACGAGGACGCTCTCGCCCTCGTAGCGGCGCACGAACGCCAGGACGCGCGGGTTGTCGGCCTTCACGACGTCGAGCGTCCCGCGGCTGAACGCCCGGTGCTGCTTGCGCAGGGCGATGAGCCGCTTCGTCCACCAGAGCAGCGAGTTCGGGTTGTTCTGCTGCGCCTCGACGTTGACCGCCTCGTAGTGGTACTCCGGGTCGATCACCACCGGCAGGTAGAGCTTCTGGGCGTTGGCGCGCGAGAAGCCGGCGTTCCGGTCGGCGGACCACTGCATCGGCGTGCGGACGCCGTTGCGGTCGCCGAGGTAGATGTTGTCGCCCATGCCGATCTCGTCGCCGTAGTAGAGGACCGGCGTCCCCGGCAGGGAGAAGAGCAGGCCGTTGAGCAGCTCGATCCGGCGGCGGTCGTTGCCGAGCAAGGGGGCGAGGCGGTGGCGGATGCCGAGGTTGATGCGCGCCCGCCGCTCGCGCGTGTAGGCGCGGTACATGTAGTCGCGCTCCTCGTCGGTGACCATCTCGAGCGTCAGCTCGTCGTGGTTGCGAAGGAAGACGCACCACTGGCAGCTGTCCGGGATGGGCGGCGTCTGGGCGAGGATGTCGAGGATCGGGTAGCTGTTTTCCTCGTGGACGGCGAGGAACAGGCGCGGCATGAGCGGGAAGTGGAACGCCATGTGGCACTCGTCCCCGTCGCCGAAGAAGCCGACGGCGTCCTCGGGCCACTGGTTCGCTTCGGCCAGGAGCATCCGGCCGGGGAACCGTTCGTCGACGTGCTTGCGCAGCGACTTGAGGAAGGCGTGCGTCTCGGGCAGGTTCTCGCAGGTGGTCCCCTCGCGCTCGAACAGGTACGGAACCGCGTCAAGGCGCAGGCCGTCGACGCCCATCTTGAGCCAGAAATCGACCACCGGCAGGACCGCGTCGCGGACGGCCGGGTTGTCGTAGTTCAGGTCGGGCTGGTGGTGGTAGAACCGGTGCCAGTAGTACTGGCCGGCGACCGGGTCCCAGGTCCAGTTCGACGCCTCGAAGTCCTGGAAGATGATCCGCACGCCGCGGTACTTGTCCGGCGTGTCGTTCCAGACGTAGAAGTCGCGCTCCGCCGAGCCGCGCGGCGCGCGGCGGGCGCGCTGGAACCACGGGTGCTGGTCCGACGTGTGGTTGAGGACGAGCTCGGTCACGACGCGCAGGCCGCGCCGGTGCGCCTCGGCGAGGAACGCCTCGAAGTCGGCGAGGGTGCCGAACTGCGGGTGGACGCTCGTGTAGTCGGCGATGTCGTAGCCGTCGTCGCGCTGCGGCGACGGGTAGAACGGCAGGACCCAGAGCGTGTTGACGCCGAGGTCCTCCAGGTAGCCGAGCTTGCGTGTCAGGCCGCGGAAGTCGCCGTAGCCGTCGCCGACGCTGTCGTGGAACGCCCGGACGTGGACCTCGTAGATGACCGCGTCCTTGTACCAGTCGGGGCGGGGTTCGATCATTGGCAGGCACACCATATAGCCGCCGGCTTGCCGGCAGGGTTTGTGGGAAGGCAGACCAAGACCGCCGGCAAGCCGGCGGCTATGTGAGGAGGCGCGCCAGGAGCGCCTGACACGCCTGCGTCAGTTCCGCCGGCGAGGCGACGCGGTGATCGACGCCGGCCGGGCACTCGTCGCCGACGCCGAGCCGGACGCCGCCGCGGCGGCCGACTTCGTCGAGGGCCGGCTCGTCGTTGGCGGCGTCGCCGGCGTAGACCGGGACGCCATCACCGCCGGCGTGGTCGAGGATGGCCGCGACGGCGGTGCCCTTGTCCCAGGCCTCGACCGGGACGATTTCCAGGGCGAGCTTCACGTCGCGGACGACGAGGCCGGGCCGGCTCGCGAGCAGCTCCAGGAGCTTCGCCCGCAGCCCCTCGGCGAGGGCGGCCTCGACGGCGCGGTAGTGGACGGTCAGCCCGGACGGCTTCACCTCGACCCACGCCCCGGGGTAGCGGCCGAGTTTCTCCCGCAGCAGGTCGGCGACCTTGTCGCGGGTCGCGCGGAAGCCCCGCTCGACCGGGTCGTGCCGCGCCTCGCCGCGCAGGTCAATCCCGCCGCACCCGGCGTAGTAGATCCCCGGCACGCCAACGCGGTCGCGCACGTCGTCGAGGGCCCGGCTGCTGACGATCCCGACCACGACGCGCTCGCGCCGCGCCAGGCCGGCGATCAGGTCGCGCGTCGCGCCGGCCAGGATCGCCAGCTCCGGGTGCGGGACGATCGGCGTCAGCGTCCCGTCGTAGTCGAACAGCAGCGCCAGCCGCCGACCGTCGCGCCACGCGGCGGCGGCCGTCTCGACCCACGGCGCGTCGCCCGGTCCGGCCGGCCGGACCGAGGCCGGCTCGGTCGCGTTTCCATTCACGATGGCTCCCTCCGTCGTCGTCGTCGCCGCGGCGTGCCGGTTGACGAGCGCCTCGGTCGCCTCGCCGAGCCGGACGCCCTCCGCCAGGAGGCGGCCCGCCCAGCGGTAGATGTTATACTCGGCGACCTGGCGTCGCATCCGCTGCATCCGGGCGCGCTGCTCCTCGGCCGGCTGGGTCAGGGCGGCGAGCATCGCGTCGGCGGACTGGTCGAGGTCGAACGGGTTGACGATCAGCGCGTCGGGCAACTCCCGCGCCGCCCCGGTGAAGCGCGACAGGACGAGGGTGCCTAGTTCGTCGTCGCGTGCCGAGACGAACTCCTTCGCGACGAGGTTCATCCCGTCGTGCAGCGACGAGACGACGCACCCGGCCGCGGCGCGGTAGAGCGGGTAGATGACCTCCGGCCCGGTGTGCTCGTGGACGAAGACGACCGGCCGCCAGTCGGCGGTGCCGAAACGGCGGTTCACCTCCTCGACGCGCCGCTCGACCTCGGCGTCGAGGCGCTGATACGCCCCGAGGTGGGTCCGGCTCGGGGCCCCGACCTGGACGAGGTGGAACCGGCCGCGCAGCTCCGGGTGCTTCTCCAGCAGTCGGCCCAGGGCCCACAGCCGCTCCGGGATGCCCTTCGTGTAGTCCATCCGATCGACCGAGATCAGGAACGGCCGGTCGGCCATGCCGTGCCGCTGGCGGAACGCCGCGACGGTGCGGGGCCAGTCGTTGCCGAGATACTCCGCGGCGAGGTCCGGGTCGATGCTGATCGGGTACGGCAGGACGCGCGTCGTGTTGCCGCCGCGGACGATGGCGAAGTGCTCGTGATCGACGAGGCACTCCAGGGCCCGCTCGACCGTGTCGCGGAAGTTGTTGCAGTGGTACTGGATGTGGAACGCCATCAGGTCGTTGCCGAGCAGGCCGTCGAGGATCTGCGCCGCCCACGGGCAGACGGAGAACGTCTCCGGGTTCGGCCAGGGGATGTGCCAGAACTGGGCGACGGTCAGGTCGGGCCGGGCGTTCTTGAGCAGGCGCGGCAGCAGGGCGAAGTGGTAGTCCTGGACGAAGACCAGCGCCGGTTGGTCGCCCGCCTCTTCGATCACCGCATCGGCGAAGCGCTGGTTGACGGCGCGGTAGGTCTCCCACGTGTCCGGGTCGAACTCCGGCCGGCAGTACGCCTGGTGGCAGAGCGGCCACAGGGCGTTGTTCGCGAAGCCGTAGTAGTAGCCCTCCTCCTCCTCCTCGGTCAGCCAGATACGCCGCAGCGTGTACGTCGGGGCCTCCGGCGGCACGCCGAGCCGGCCGTGTTCGTCGGCGGTGTCGCGGTCGGCGGAGCCGGAGCCGTGGGCGATCCACGTCCCGCCGCAGGCGCGCATGACCGGGTCGAGGGCGGCCGTCAGGCCGCCGGCGGGCCGCTGACATTCGATCCGGCCGTCCTTCGCGACGTGGATGTACGGCTCGCGGTTCGCGACGACGATGAGGGCCCGTCCCTGGAGCATCGACCGGGTCGCGTCTTGTAAACGTGCCTTGTCCCAACTCATGGCGCGTCCTCGACGGGTGGCCGCGTGCGCGGCGGGTAGAGGACGAACCACCCTGCAACCGGCGTACCGCGAGTTGGGCCGCCGGCCGGGGACTCGACGGATGCGCAGCGGGATGCGCCGAAAAGGGAAGCGCGCTTCCCGGGGCCGTCGGGGGTCACGTCGCCAGCGCCCGCGCGCGGCGCTCGCTGAGGACGCTCCCGAGCAGGCGGAGGCACGTCTCGACCTGCTCGGCGGTGATGCAAAGCGGCGGGCAGAACCGGATCGCGTTCTCGCCGCAGCCGAGCAGGAGGAGCCCCTTCTGGAACGCCGCCTGGACGACCGCGTCGCGCAGGGCCGGGTCGGGCGTCTTGCCGTCGCCCTTGACGAGGTCCATCGCGACCATGAGGCCGAGGCCGCGCACGTCGCCGACCTCGCCGTGGCGGGCCTGCAATTCCCGCAGCCCGGCCTTGAGCTGCTCGCCGCGCTCGGTCGCGTTCTTCATGTAGCCGGACTCGAGCAAGTCGATCGTCGCCAGCGCGGACCGGCACGAGACCGGGTTGCCGCCGAACGTGCTGGCGTGCGCCCCCGGCGGCCAGTCCATGATCTCGTCGCGTGCCACGATCGCGCCGAGGGGCATGCCGCTGGCGATGCCCTTCGCCAGGCAGAGGATGTCCGGCTCGACGCCCCAGTGCTGGCAGGCGAACATCTTGCCGGTGCGGCCCATGCCGCTCTGGACCTCGTCCAGGACGAGGAGGATGCCGTGCTTGTCGCACAGGGCGCGCAGCGCCGGCAGGAACCCGGCCGGCGGGACGCGGTAGCCGCCCTCGCCCTGGATCGGCTCGACGAAGATCGCCGCCACCTCGTCCGGCGGGGCGGTCCGCTTGAGGATCGTCTCCTCGATGGCGCGGACGCAGGCGCAGCCGTCGTCTCCGCAGCCGCCGCAGCCGACCGGGAACGGGACATGGTGGATGTCCGGCACCAGGGGCGAGAAGCCGCGCCGGTGGACGAGCTTCGACCCGGAGAGGGACATCGCCCCGTACGTCCGGCCGTGGAACGCCCCGAAGAAGGAGATGACGCGCGACCGGCTGGTGTGGTAGCGCGCGAGCTTCAGCCCCGCCTCCAGGGCCTCCGCGCCGCTGTTGGTGAAGAAGACCTTCTTTGGCGACGTGCCCGGCGCGACCTCGGCCAGGCGCTGGGCCAGGTCGATCTGCGGCTCGTAGTAGAAGTCGGTCCCGGACATGTGGAGCAGCTTGCGCGTCTGGTCCTCGATCGCCGCGACGACGTGCGGGTGGCAGTGCCCCGTCGCGTTGACGGCGATGCCGGCAGTGAAGTCGAGGAACCGGTTGCCATCGACGTCCTCGATGACGGCCCCGCTGCCGCGTTCGCAGACGAGCGGGTAGACGCGCGTGTACGACGGCGACGTGTAGCGCGCGTCGCGGGCCAGCAGCGCCTGGGCGCGCGGGCCGGGCACCTCGCCCTGAAGGTGCGGCACCGGCTGCTTGTCGAAGAGAAACATGCGGCGGGCCCTCTGTACTCATCTAGCCCCCGGCTTGCCGGGGGTCTTCGCATCCGGAACCCCCGGCAAGCCAGGGGCTATATGGGTCACTGCTCGATCGTCATGCCCTGGGCCATCTTGATCTCGGTGCCGTGGTTGACCGTCCAGGCGACCTTGTGCGTGATCGCCTCGACGAGCCCGGCGGCGGACGGCCGGCCGTTGCCGCTCTGCTTCACGCCGCCGAACGGCAGGTGGACCTCCGCCCCGATGCACGGCAGGTTGACGTACCCCAGGCCGAACTCGCACTCCTCACGGAACTGCCGCATCGCCCGGTAGCTCTCGGTGACGACCGCCAGCGACAGGCCGTACGGCGTCGCGTTGTAGATCTCGACCGCCTCGTCCAGCGAACGGAACGGCACCAGGGCGACGTGCGGCCCGAAGACCTCCTCGCGCAGGCAGCGCCGCTCTGGGGAGTATGCCATACGGTAGACGTGCGGGCTCATGTAACAGCCGCGCGCCTGGCCGCCGCTCGTGATCCGGCCCCCCTCCAGCAGGATCTCGCCGCCCTCCTGCTTCGACAGGGCGTTGTACTTCTGGATCTTCTCGACCGACTCGGCGTGGATGACCGGCCCGGTGAAGTTGCCGGCGTCGAGCGGGTCGCCGATGCGCAGCCGCTTCGCCTTCTCGACAAGGCCGTTAGCCACGGCGTCGAAGACCTTCTCGTGGATCAAGATCCGGCTCGCCGAGACGCAGCGCTGGCCGGTCGTCTTGAATGCGGAGATCAGCGCCGCGTTGACGGCGAGGTCGAGCCGGGCGTCGTCGCAGACGACGACGGCGTTCTTGCCGCCCATCTCGGCGGCGACGACGCGGTCCGGCATCCCGGCCGACACCTTCTGGATGTGCGAGCCGACCTCCCACGAGCCGGTGAACAGGACGGCGTTCACGTCCGGGTCCTTGACGAGCGCCTCGCCGACCTCGCCGGCCCCGTGGACGAGGTTGAGCACGCCCGGCGGGAAGCCGGCCTCCAGGAACAACTCGACGAGCCGCTGCCCGACGGCGGGCGAGTCCTCCGACGGCTTGAAGACGGCGGTGTTGCCTTCGAGGAGGCTCGGCCCGAGCATCCAGAGCGGGACGGCGAACGGGAAGTTCCACGGCGTGATGACGGCGGTGACGCCGCGCGGCTTGCGGCGGACGAAGGCGTCCTTCTCGGCGATCTCGGACGGGATGACCTCGCCGGTCGGCATCCGGCCGGTGCCGAAGACGTACTGGATCATGTGCAGGCCTTCGACGACCTCGGCCCGGCACTCGGTCAGGACCTTGCCGACCTCCCACGCCATGAGCCTGGCGAGGTTGTCCGTCTCCCGCTTGACGATCTGGGCGAGGTTGTCGAACAGGTCGGCCCGGTGGATGCGGCTGGAGCGCCGCCAGGGCGGGTACGCGGCCCGGGCGGCGGCGACGGCCCGGCGGGCGTCCTCGGCCGGGCTGAGCGGGAAGACGCCGACGACGGCGTCGAGGTCGGCCGGGCTCGTGCTCGGGAAGGTCGCTGCGGGGCTGGTCCACTCCCCGGCGATGTAGTTGCGGCCGACGACGGACGGGGCGGCGGTGCTGGCCATGCGGATGCGCCTCCGTGGTGCGTGCCAGGAGCGGGTTCACCCGCGAGCCGAACGCCGCGGGGGAAGAATCGGGACGAAGCGTGTACGGGGATTATACGCCGAGGCCACGGCCGGCTCAATCGCAAGCGGTGCCGACGGGGCATCCCCGTCGGTGCGGTCGGGCTTTCCTCGCCGCCGCCGACGCAGGCCCGGTGTCGCTTTTCACGCGGCGACGATTCTTCCCACATTTCCCTTTCCAATCCGGAGCCCGGGCGTCAACTACGTAGGCGACGGTTACACGCCCAGGCCGGGTCCGGGCCGTCCTCCCTGTTCTCCCCATGGAGGCGGACTCTCCCATGACGGTCGAGCCCGAAGCCGCCCTGCGCCTGGTGCCGCCGCCCGACGACGGCGACGAGCCCGAGACGGACAAGAGCAAAACCTACACCTGCGCCTGTTCCTCCAGAACGAGCGCCGGCTGTTCGCCTCCATCCTGACGCTGCTGCCCAACCGGGCCGACGCCAACGACAGCAGCAAACACCCCGGCGGGCTGAACATGCTCTTCCTCGACGGGAGCGTGCGCTTTCTATCCGACAGCACATCGGACACGGCCCGGTTCGCGATCGGCACCCGGGCCCGGGGCGACATCGTCCAGCTGGACTGACGTAGGGCGACCGTCCCCGGTCGCCTCTTCGTGTAGGCCCGGGCTTGCCCGGGGTCTTCGCAGCCGGAACCCCCGGCAAGCGGGGGGCTAAATGAAGAGGCGGCGTCACGGCACCTCGCGGACGACGCGGAACCCGTAGCGGTCGGTCGCCTCGCCGTCGGGCATGACCGGGACGCGCGACGCCGACCGGGCCAGGAACGGCCCGCCAAAGGCCGACCCGCCCCGGGCGACGGCGAGGCCGGCCCCGTTCCGCGTCAACTCGGCGGCGTTGCCGTACAGGTCGTACAGGCCGAACGGGCTGGCCGCCCGCTGGCCGACCGGGTGGAGCCGGCCGTCCGAGCCGGGCAGCGCCCATCCGTGGGCAGCCAGGAAGGCCGCGTCGTCGCCGAAGTACCAGCGCGTCGTCGTGCCGGCCCGGCAGGCGAACTCCCACTCGTCCTCGGTCGCGACGGCGTAGCGGAAGCCGTCCTTCTTGCCGAGCCAGGCGCAGAAGGCGTCCGCGTCGGCGAGGGTGACGAAGACGACCGGGTGGTCGTCGCTCGGCGCGAAGGCCTTGTTGCTCCAGACGTGGTCCGCCCGGCGGACCCACTTCTTCGCGTCGTCGTCCCAGGTCAGGCCGCCCTGCCCCTTCTCGGCGACGGTCTTGTAGCGGGCGTCGGCCGCGAAGGCGCGGAACTGGCCGACGGTCACCTCGCGCGCCCCGAGGTAGTACGGCCGACCGATCCGGACTTGGCGGCCGGGGGCCTCGGTGCGCACCTCGCCCTTCACGGCGTCCGGGGCGTCCTTCAGGGCGGGGACGACGTCCAGGAGGGAATCGACCTCCGATACCGACGATCCGACGAACGCCTCGCCGGGCGGGATGAGGCGCAGCTCCAGGTTCAGGGCCGTCGTGACGCCGGCCGGGACGCCGAGGCGCTCGGCCCACTGCCGCTGGCGGGCGGCCGCGTCGGCGGGGTTCAGCCGCGCGGCCGGCACCGGCAGCGGGGCCGGCCGGGGCATGGGAGACCGTTGCACGACATCGGCCCGGAGGACGAAGAAGAGCGCGACGAAAACCAGGGCGGCGACCCACCAGAAGATGCGAAGGGAGCGCCGCGGCCGCCGGGCCTTGGGCTGCCGCGGCACCGGCTTCTGGGCGGCGAGGGCCTCGGCGACCTCGCGGCCGGTCTGGAACCGGTCGGCCGGGTCCTTGGCGAGCAACTTCTCGACGACCGCGCACAGCCAGTCTGGCACCTCGGGGATCGCGTCGCGGATCGGCCGCGGCGTGTCCTCGGCGACGCGCCGCAGCACGGCGTAGGTCGTCCCGGCCCGGAACGGCGGGTGGCCGGTCAGCAGGGCGTACAGGACGCTGCCGAGGCTGAACAGGTCCGACCGGGCGTCGACCGCCTCGCCGCGTGCCTGCTCCGGGGCCATGTAGAGCGGGGTGCCCGGAATGACGCCGCTGCGCGTCAGGCTCGCGTCGTCGGCCGCCCGCGCCAGGCCGAAGTCGGTCAGCTTGACGCGCCCCTCCGTCCCGGGCGCGACGAGGACGTTCGCCGGCTTGACGTCGCGGTGGACCAGGCCCTGGTCGTGGGCGGCGGCCAGGCCGTTGGCGAGCTGGATGCCGATCCGTACGACCTCCTCGACGTCGAGCGGGCCGCTCTTGTCGAGGACGCCCTGCAGGCTCTGGCCCGGGACGAACTCCATCACCAGATAGGGGAGTGGTTGTTCCTCGATGGCGTGGACCTGGACGACGTTGTCGTGGCGGACGCCGGCCGCGGCGCGCGCCTCGCGGAGGAAGCGCTTCCGGGCCGGCGACGTGACGGCCAACTCCGGGGCGAGGCACTTGACCGCGACGACGCGGTGGAGCACCTCGTCGAACGCCCGGAAGACGACGCCGAACGCGCCGCGGCCGAGCACCTCCAGCACCTCGTAGTGGCCGAGCCGTCCGAGCGCGCCGGGCCGGCGTGCCGGTTCGAGGAAGCCGAGCGGGTCACGGGGGCCGGTCGATTCGGCCGCGGTCGCGTCGCCGGCGAGTTGCTCGACGGCCGGCCGGCGCAAGAACTCGCCGTCGCCGGCGGCGTCGAGGAGGGCCTCGACCTCGCGGCGCAGGGCCGGGTTGCCGTCGCAGGCGTCGTCGAGGAACGCGGCCCGCTCGGTTGGGTCGTCCAGGGCCAGGGCCTGGGAGAAGATCGTCTCGTCGGTCATGGCGTCGCACCGTCTCGGGTAGGGATCGACAGGTCCACGCCGGTCCATGCGAAATCGGCGGGCGGGTTCCCTCACGAAATCTGGCGGCGGAGCCACGCCCGGGCGTAGGCCCAGTAGCGCTCCGCCGTCGCGGCCGAGACGCCGAGCGCCACGGCGGCCTGGTCGATCGTCAGCCCGGCGAAGTAGCGCAGCTCGACGAGGCGGGCCTTGACCGGGTCGTGCGCGGCGAGGCGGTCGAGCGCCTCGTCCAGTGCGTCGAGATCCTCGTGCGTCTCCGGCGCGACGGCGACGGCGTCGTCGAGGTCGAGGCGCTCGCGGTCGCCGCCGCGCTTGAGGCTCTTCTTGCGGCGGGCGGCCTCGACGAGGATGCGCCGCATCGCCGTCGCCGCCGCCGCGAAGAAGTGGCCCTTGCCGTCCCAGGCCGGCGCGCCGTCGCCGACGAGGCGCAGATACGCCTCGTGGACGAGGGCGGTCGCGGTCAGGGTCTGGCCGGGCCGTTCGCCGGCGAGGTGGCATGCGGCGAGGCGGCGCAGCTCGTCGTAGACGAGCGGCAGCAGCTCGTCCGCGGCGAGCGGGTCGCCGGCCTCGATGGCCCGGAGGAGGCGGGATGCGTCGGTCATGGTTCGAGGATAGCCCATCCCGGACGGGGCTTCAACGGCTAGAATTCCGCCGGGAGGGGACCATGCGTGCCGCACTCGAAGCCGCCTTGTTCGACGACCCGGACGACCGGGCGACCCACATGGCCTACGCCGACGTGCTGATCGACGAGGGCGACCCGCGCGGCGACCTGATCCGGACGCAGCTCGCCCTGGAGCAGGCGGCGCTCGACCGCCGCCAGCGGGCGGCGCACACCCGCCGCGAGAAGCGCCTCCTCGCGAAACACCAGCGCGCCTGGCTCGGCGACCTGGCCGGGCCGCTCCTCGACGGCGAGGGCATGTACGCCCGCCGGCTGCCGGTCTGGGCGCTGCGCCTCGGCTGGCTGCACGCGGTCCACGACCTCTGGCTGAGCGTCCCGGCCGCCCGCGCCCTGGCCCGCTCGCCGGGGATGCGGATGGTGCAGAGCCTGAGCGTCGAGTACGCCTGCGGCGAGGGCGAGGACGAGCCGTGGGAGCCGGGCGACGACGTGCCGGACGACGTCCAGTTCGTCAGCCTGTTCCCGCTCCTGCGGTCGCCGCACCTGGGCAACGTCCGCCGGCTGCGCCTCGGCTTCGACCCGGACGTGACCCGCGACGGCTCCTACGCCTTCGGCCACGCCGCGGCCGACCTCGTCGCCTTGATGCCGAAGATCGAGGAGCTGCGCCTGTTCACGCGCGGCGTCGACGCCGAGAAGCTGTTCGCCCTGCGGGGCCTGACGCACCTCCGCCGGCTCGACTACTACCACGACCGGCACTACCCGCTCGACGTCCTGGCGAGGAACAAGGCCCTCGCCAACCTCGAAGGGCTGGCGTTCTTCCCGCACTTCTACGACGACGACGCGGACGGCTCGTACCTGTCGCTGGAGACCGTCCGGCCGCTGTTCCGATCGAAGCGCCTGCCGAAGCTGCGCGACCTGGCGCTGCGCGGCTCGAGCATGGGGGACGCCGGGATCGAAGAGATGGTCCGCACCGGCCTGCTCGCCCGGCTGCGGCGTCTCGACCTGCGCCACGGTGCCGTCACCGACGACGGGGCGCGCCTCCTGGCCGTCGCGCCGGCGGCGAAGGCCCTGGAGACGCTCGACCTGACCGACAACGCCCTGACACCGGACGGCGTCGCGGCGCTCCAGGAGGCCGGCATCCCGCTCCTCGCCGACGACCAGCACGACCCGGGCGACGACCGCTACCTCCAGGCCGGCGAGTTCGAGTGAGCCCTGGTCACGCCGAGTTCCGCTGCGGCTCCGGCCGCCAGAGGAAGCTGCTGAACATCTCCGGCATCCGCAGCAGGGCCCCGAGCCAGGTCAACAGGAGCAGGCCGGACTGGAAGGCGTACGACGAGCGATCCGCCAGGTGGAACAGGATCGCCCCGCCCCAGAAGCCGGACGTCAGCAGCACGCCGAGCGACGCCGTCCACGGCAGGATGAGCAGCAGCCCGGTCGCCGCCTCGCCGGCCCCGATGAGGGCGAAGTTCTCGCCGACGCCGCTCGTCTTCACCAGTTGGGGTGTCTCCGGGTGGTCCAGCGACGGCGGGGCGACGAGCTTCCCCACGCCGGAGGCGACCAGCAGCGCTCCGAGCAGGCCGTGAATCACCAGGCCAGCGACCCAGGCCCAGTTCGTCGATTTACCCATGGCTCTCTCCTCGTTCTAGAAGGGCGAGGAGATTGTACCCCCGTCGCCGCCTCTCGCGAAGGTCGGCCGGGCAGCCCCCGACTGGCTTTCCTGACTTCCTGACTCGTTCTCATAGTTCGCGCTTGTAATCATTCGAGCCGGCTTATATCTTCAGACCCGTTTGCTACTCTCCGAAGGGGTCCCGAACCAACCTTATCCCGAGGAGGATCCATGCGGCGTCTTACCCCCTCTCGCCGGTCCGGCTTCACGCTGATCGAGCTGCTCGTCGTCATCGCGATCATCGCCATCCTGATCGGACTGCTGCTCCCCGCCGTCCAGAAGGTCCGCGAGGCGGCCTTCCGCACCCAGTGCATCAACCACATGAAGCAGATCGGGCTGGCGGCCCACAACTACCACGACTCGAAGAAGCTGCTCCCGCTCGCCGTCCGGAGCACCGCCTCGTCGATCACCGCGGCCCGGACCCCCGCGGGCCCGAGCTGGCTCTGGTCGCTACTGCCCCACATCGAGCAGGGCACCGTCGCGGACGCCGGCCCCGGGGTCCCGACGACCGCTGTCCCCGCCTCGGCGGCCGCGGTCATCAAGGTGTACCTCTGCCCGGCGGACCGCAACGACGCCGAGACGGGCACCATCACCGTCACCCTGCCAACGCAACGGGCCCCGGTGCAGGCGACGATGGCCCTCACCAACTACGCCGGCAACTCCCTGGTCTTCGACGGGAAGGCGAACCTCGGCCGGAACTTCTCCGACGGGACGAGTAACACCATCCTCGCCGTCGAGCGGTATCGCACCTGCGCCGGCACCTCGATGGCGTGGTACTACAACGTCTTCGAGGGGTCCCCCACTTCCAAGGTGGTCGACTACCAGGGGCCGGCCTTCAGCCTGGCGACCGGGTACGAGCTGAACCCCGGCGAGAAATGCACCCCCGGGGCACCGCAAACCCCGCACGCCAACGGCATGCCGACCGCGTTCGTCGATGGGAGCGTCCGCTTCCTGAGCACGAGCGTGAACACGGCGACGAGTTCGACCGGCAGGACCGTCTTCCAGGCGCTGCTCACCCCGCAGAGCGGCGAGACGTTCAACCTCGAGTGACCCCCCGACCCGAAACCGGCCGCGGCTCGTCCCAGGCGGGATCGGCCGCGGCCGGTTTCGTTCCACGCCCTTCCGTGCCGCCGTGACGGCGGGTATAACGATTACCACTCTCCGTTCTTCATCCGCACAAGAGAGGTGCTTCCGTGAGTCCCGTGGCCCGTGGTTTCCTCCTCGTCCTGCTGACCGCCCTACCGGCGGCGGCGGCCGAGCCGATCCGGCTCGTCAACGCCCCGGCCCTGTCCCCCGACGGCAAGACGCTCGCCTTCGACTGGAACGGCGACGTCTGGACCGTCCCAACGGAAGGCGGCACCGCGACGCCGCTCACCCGGCACGCCGGCCGCGACCGCCAGCCGAAGTTCTCGCCCGACGGCAAGACGATCGCCTTCGTCAGCGACCGGGTCGGCTCGCCGCAGGTCCACGTCATCCCGGCGACCGGCGGCGAGCCGCGCCAGGCGACGCACCACACCGCCGGCTACTCGCTCCAGGGCTGGACGCCGACCGGCGACCGGCTCCTGGTCAGCTCGCAGCGCGACCACTACTGGCGGCACGCCGAGCGCTTCTTCCTGACCTCGCCGACCGAGCGCAAGGGCGAGGAGCTGCTCTTCGACGACTACGGCAGCGACGGCCAGCTGTCACCGGACGGCAAGAAGCTCCTCTTCACGCGCGAGGGGGCGGCGTGGTGGCGCAAGGGCTACCACGGCTCGCAGGCGGCGCAGATCTGGCTGTACGACCGCGAGTCGCGCATCTTCAAGCCGGTCGTCAAGGGCGAGTGGGACGCCCGCTGGCCGCTCTGGAAGCCGGACGGCTCCGGGTTCTACTACGTCAGCGGCAAGGGCGGCTGCTACAACCTCGTCGAGCACCTCCTCGCCGACGGCAAGGAACGGCCGCTGACCAGCTACACCGACGACGGCCCGGTCTTCCCGACCCTGTCGCGCGACGGCTCGACGCTCGTCTTCCGCCAGCTGTTCGACCTGTACCGCATGAACCCGACGAAGGATGAGAAGCCGACGAAGATCGACGTCAAACGCGACGACGACCGGCCGAGCGACCGCGTCGAGCGGCGCGTCCTCGACCGGGCCGGCGCGGTCGGCTTCACCGGCGACGGTCTCGAGATCGCCTTCACCGCCGGCGGCGACCTGTGGGTCATGGACACCGAGCTGCGCGAGCCGAAGCGCGTCACCCTCACCCCCGAGGAGGAGCGGTCGCCGGTCTTCGCGCCGGACGGCCAGGCGATCTTCTTCGTCAGCGACGCCGGCGGGACGACCGACCTGTGGAAGGCGACGCGCGGCGACGCGAAGAAGCCGTGGTGGCTCCAGAGCGAGTTCAAGCTGGAGAAGGTCACCTCCGACGGCGAGGTGAAGCAGTCGCTCAAGTTCAGCCCGGACGGCAAGCAGCTCGCCTACGTCCGCGGCCGGGGCGATCTTTACATCGCCGACGCGAACGGCCAGAACGGCAAGGCCCTGTTCACGGGGTGGAACGTGCCGGCCTACGACTGGTCGCCGGACGGCAAGTGGGTCGTCTACGCCCTGTCCGACAACGATTTCAACCGCGACATCTGGATCCGGCCGATCGACGGCTCGAAGCCGCCGTTCAACGTCTCGCGCCACCCGTACAACGACGACAACCCGGTCTGGTCGCCCGACGGCAAGATGATCGCCTTCGTCGGGGCGCGTGACGAGAAGGACAACGTCGACATCCACTACGTCTTCCTGCGCGAGGAGGACGACCAGAAGAGCACGCGCGACAAGACGATCGAGCGGGCGCTGGACAAGTTCAACAAGGAGCCGAAGCCGCCGATGGGGCCGGGCCAGCCGAAGCCGCCGGTCGAGGTCGTCATCGACTTCGACGGGATGCGCGACCGGACGAAGCGCGTCACCGTCGCCAACTCGACGGAGCGCGACCTGATCTGGTCGCCGGACTCGAAGAAGCTGGCGTTCACCGGGTCGGTCGATGGCCAGTCGGGGACGTTCACGATCGAGATCCCGACGAACCTACGTCCGACGCAGATGTCGAGCCAGACCGCGTCGCAGGCGCGCTGGCTGAAGGGCGGGCAGCTGGTCGGCCTGGTGGGCGGCGTCCCGGGGGCGGTCTCCGGCGGCGGTGCGGCCACGGCCGGGGCGGGCACAGGCACCGGGGGCGGCCCCCGGCCGGGGATCGGCCGGCCGACGACGCCGAGCCCGGCCCCGGCCGGCGGCGCGGCGACCGGCGAGGCGGCCGGCGGCGGCTACCGCTTCACGGCGTACCAGGAGCACGACGTCGCGAAGCGCAACCAGGCCGCGTTCGACGCCTGCTGGCGGACGATGCGCGACCACTGGTACGACGAGAAGCTCGGCAACCGCGACTGGGCCGCCGTCCGGGCGAAGTACCGCCCGATGGCCGAGTCGCCGGACGGCGAGACGCTGACGACCGTGGTGCAGATGATGCTCGGCGAGCTGAACGGCTCGCACCTCGGCTTCTCGGCCGGGGCGGGCGGCCCGCCGACGCGCGGCCGCGGCCCGGCGGGTCCGGAGCCGGCCGCGCCGGTCGAGCGGAACTGGACGCCGGTGACGGCCCACCTCGGCGTGCGCTTCGTGGACGGCTTCCCCGGCCCGGGCCTCAAGATCCGCGACGTGCTGCCCGACGGCCCGGCCGACCAGGCCAAGAGCCGCCTCAAGGCGGGCGAGGTCGTCCAGAAGATCGACGGCGTCGCGGTCAAGCCGGACATGGACCTGACCGAGGTCCTCAACGGCCTGCCGCAGCGTGACGTCGCCCTGACGGTGACCGACGCCGAGGGCAAGGAGCGGTCGGTGACGATCCGGCCGATCACGTACGTCGGCACCCGGCAGCTGCTGTACAAGGCCTGGCTGAGCGACAACCGGAAGAAGGTCGAAGAGCTGTCGAAGGGGACGCTCGGCTACCTGCACATCAGCGCGATGGACATGTCGAGCTTCCACAAGTTCGAGGAGGAGTTGTACAACGCCGGGGCCGGTAAGGAAGGCCTGGTCATCGACGTGCGCGAGAACGGCGGCGGCTCGACGACCGACCTGCTGCTGACGGCCCTGACGCAGCCGCAGCACGCGATCGCCATCCCGCGCGGCAGCACGGAGCAAGGCTACCCGCAGGACCGGACCGTGTTCGCGACGTGGAACAAGCCGATCGTCGTGCTGTGCAACCAGAACAGCTTCAGCAACGCGGAGATCTTCTCGCACGCGGTCAAGCTGCTGAAGCGCGGCCAGGTCGTCGGCGTGCCGACGGCGGGCGGCGTGATCAGCACCGGCGGCGTGTCGATCATGGACGTCGGCTTCCTGCGGCTGCCGTTCCGCGGCTGGTACGGCGCGGGCGACGGCAAGGACATGGAGCTGAACGGGGCGGTGCCGCACCACATCGTCTGGCCGACGCCGGGCGACATGCCGAAGGGCAAGGACGACCAAATCGCCAAGGCGGTCGAGGTGCTGACGGCCGACGTCAAGGAGTGGAAGGCTCGCCCGCAGCCGGCGCTGAAGAAGGCGACGGAGCGGTAACCGGAAAGCGACCGGGGAACTTTCGGCCGAAGGTTCCCCGGCGTCGTGCAACGTTTCACCTCGAACGAAGAGGCGGATTCCTCTACCCATCACGTCCGAAAAAGTAGTATCGATTTCACAGGTAACACGCCCGGCGTAGCCTGTCACCGTTTATCGTTCCCGTTCCAGAATGGAGCCTTGGATGTTATCCCGTGGCCTTCTGTTGGCGTTCTGCCTTGTTGTTCTGGCCGCAGGCGGCGTCCACGCCGACGAGCCGCCGAAACCGAAGGAGGGCCCGATGGGGATGAAGTTCGTGCTGCTGCCGATGGGCACGTTCTACATGGGCTGGAATGGCAAGGAGGGATCGGCCAAGAAGACGGAGGTCAAGGAGGACTTCGAGATCGCTATTCACACGGTGACGCAGGGGCAGTGGCAGGAAGTGATGGGCAAGAACCCGAGCTTTTTCTCCCGCGAAGATGAAGGACCGGGGGCCGTGCCGGACGTTGCCAAAGTGAGGATCAAGGACATCAAGGTCGAGGAGTTGAAGCAATTCCCGGTTGAGCGAGTGTCGTGGGACGACGTGCAAGAGTTCATCAAGAAGCTGAACGAGAAGGAGAAGGGGAAGGGCTACCAGTACCGCTTGCCGAGTGAGGCGGAATGGGAATATGCGTGTCGGGGTGGTGCGACGACGGAGGAAGAATGTTCGTATCACTTCTACTTCGCCAAGCCGACGAACGACCTGTCGTCGATGCAAGCGAACTTCGACGGCAATCATCCGTTCGGCAAGGAGGAGAAGGGGCCATACCTGGGGCGTACGACGAAGGTGGGCTCGTACCCGCCGAATAAGGTGGGCCTGTATGACATGCATGGCAACGTGTGGCAATGGTGCGAGGATCTGTACGATCCAGTGCGCTCGCTCCGGGCGGGCCGAGGCGGCGGCTGGAGGCTCGGCGGCTCCACCTGCCAGGCGGCGCTACGTCTCGGGGCCGCGCCATCGACCCGGGACAGCTTCCTCGGCCTCCGCCTTGTCCGAGTTCCCGTCCGGGGTCAAGACAAGTAATCAGGAGCGGAGCCTTATGCGGAGGCCAGTGTCCGCAGCCGACGCTCAATACGGCGACGGAACGGTAACGAAACGGCGGCCGAGGAACCTGCGGCCGAAGGTTCCCAGGCGCTGTTCAGAATTCAGTCAATACCGAGGAGGTGGACTCCCCCCCTTTCTTCGCGATACCGACCACTTACCCCCGAACAACCGAACGACTCACGGAACAGGATCGCCCCGATGCCCATGATGCCGCTGGCGTGGCTCACGCTTTTAGCCCAGGCCCCTCAAGGAAATCCCTTGGGGGGGCTCGTCGCGGGTGGGTGCGTACTGGTAGTGCTATTCGGCTTTTTGGTCGCTCTGGTGATCTCTCTGATGGGAACTCGTCGCCAGCCGGACCTCGTGTCTCGGGACGAGTTTATTGCGGCGGCGATTGGGAAGTCGGCAGAAGAGTTGATCGAGTGGATGGGGCATCCCGATGCCACCACGAAGAAAGGAAATTGGTACTACGACGGGCGCACCTTCGACCCGGCCACCCGGACAACCGATCGACGGGTAAAGGTGGCGTTCAAGGCCGGGAAGGTAAGTCGGGTGGAGTACTGACAGCGCCGACGCGAGTCGAGGAGGCTGAAGCCGATGTGGCCCAAAGTCCGTTTTTTCCTTTCCTGCCTGGTGGGGACAGGCTTCGCCCTGGCCGCAGAGGACGGCACGTCGCCGCTCCCGGGCGGCCGGGTCGAGAAGCTCCACGCCCTCATTAAACCCCACCCCGGCGAGTCGCGCTGGATGGAGATCGACTGGCACCCCACCGTCTGGGAAGCCCGCCAGAAGGCGGCCCGCGAGGGCAAGCCGCTCTTCCTCCTCGCCGGCAGCGGCGGGGCCCCGCCGGCCGGCTGCTGAACGGCCGGCCGCGGCGTGACCCGTGGGGTCACCTTCTGGAATGACGCGACCGTCAAACTGATCAAAGAGAACTTCGTCGCCGCGGCGGTGCCGACCTGGGTCGCCCGGGCGAAGGGGCCGGAGGGCGAGTTCCTCCGCGCCGCCGGCGTCGAAAAGCAGTGGGTCACCAGCAGCGGCTACATGACCTGCCTCTCGCCGAGCGGCAAGCCGCTCGGCCACGCCCCGTCGGCCAAGGTGCTCGACGAGTTCAACAAGCTGCCCGAGGCGGACCGTAAACCGTCGGCGGTGCCGGGTCTCATGCTGGACGAGCGGCTCATCCCTCCGCCGCCGGAGGGCGGCCTCGTCCTCCGCGTCCACGCCCGCTTCCTGGCCCGCGACGAGAAGGGCGACCTGCGCCACGCCCGGCTCGACGATTTCCCCCTCATGGGCGACGCCCCCGAGCCGCGCAACCCGTGGCGGCTCTTCCTCGAACCGAACACCGAGTACCTGTGGATGACCGCCGACGAGTGGAAGGCGCTCGTCCCGGCGAACCCGGCGCGCGGCGACAAGGTCGCCGTCGCCCCGTGGCTCGGCGACCGGCTCGCGCGCTTCCACCTGACGCCGCGCCGGGCGACGACCAGCGAGGGCGGCATCCTCGCCAAGAAGGACGTCCAGGCGGCGAGGATCGACCTCGTCGTGGACGACGCGACGCCGGAGCGCCTCCGGCTGCGCCTGGTCGGCCTCGTCCACACCGGGACGGCGTTCGACAAGGAGAAGGCCATCACGCCGAACGGGCCGCTCGGCTTCGGCTTCCGGTCCGAGCTGCACGGCGTCCTGGAGTACGACCGGGCGAAGGGGCGGTTCGCCCGGTTCGACGTCGTCGCGCCGGGCGAGGTGTGGGGCCGCTGGGGCGACGCCAACGGCAAGAGCCTGTTCGCCGAACGGCCGGGCAGCACGCCGTTCGGCTTCGCGCTGGAGTTGGGCGGCGACTCGCCGACGGAGCGCATCCCGCCCGGCGGCAACCCGGCGGACATCGGCCCGAAGAGCGGCTATTTCGGCGGGCCGTAGTAGCCGAGCCGTCGCGGTCGATACCGACGGCACGGTCGGCGCCTCGCGCGCGGACGGACGGGTCGGGGGACCCGCACGGCCGCACGGCCGGGCAATCCTTCCCAGCCGGTCCAACGGGTGACCGATGGGAAGGGTGTAGCCACGGCCTCGTCGCTGGGTCCCCGTGGCGCGACATAGACACGGAGGTAGCCCGTCGTGTTCCGCAGCTTCTTACTGGCCTTGCCCGTGGCGCTGGCTTGCGGCCAGCACGTCCTCGCCAACCCGGGCGCGTTCGTCGGCGATTACCAGCCCGCGGTCGGCCAGGTCATGGACGCCGCCGCCCCGCCGGCCGAGCGCGGCCTGTTCGAGAGCGACCACGCCTTCGACGGGTTCATCGGCCCGATCAGTAACCCGATCCTGGCCAAGGACCCCCGCTCGCTCACCGAGGCGCGGCTCCTGTTCCTGTCGAACTGGATCCCGGGCGAGAACCCGCTCGGGAGCGGCGACTTCCAGGTCTACGCGATGCAGCTCCGCCTCGCCCTGACCGACCGGCTCACCCTCATCGCCGACAAGGACGGCTACGCCTTCGGCCGGTTCCGTGGCCTGCCGCCGGGCCAGCAGGACCGGGACGGGTTCCTCAACTTGGCCGCCGGCCTGAAGTACACCTTTGTCCGCGATGTCGAGAACCAGTTCCTCCTCGCCGGCGGCCTGATGTACGAGATCCCGATGGGCAGCCGCCAGGTCTTCCAGGACCACGGCGACGGCTTGTTCACGTTCTTCCTCTCCGGCGGCAAGGAATGTTTCGAGTCGGTCCACGTCCTGTGGAACTCCGGCTACGTCCAGGCGGTCGACGAGACGAAGAACAGCAACTTCTTCTACACCCAGCTCCACCTCGACAAGCAGTTCGGCTGGTTCTACCCGCTCGTCGAGGTGAACTACTTCTACTTCACGTCGGGGGGCGACCGCGGCATCCCGCCGGCGGTCGGCGAGGTCGACGGCCTGATCAACCTCGGCACGACCGGCGTCGCCAACAACTCCCTGGTCACCCTCGCCGTCGGCGGCAAGATCAAGCCCGGCCCGCACCTGGAACTCGGCTGCGCGTGGGAGTTCCCGCTGACCAACCGCAAGGACTTCCTCGACGACCGGCTCCTGGTCGATCTCATCCTGCGCTACTGACCCGCCGGCCAACCGGCCGCTCCCCACTTCTCACGAGGCTGCCCCACCGGGGCGGCCTCCGCCATTCTCCCCCGGCGATTCACCCCGGATACCGCCGAGAATTCCAGACGGCGGGACTTCGCGGGTATGTTATTGTGTGAACATTCGGTTAGAATGTTGCGCCTGGCTCGTGTTCTCTGTACCCCCCGCCTGGTGCCCCCTCTCCTGATTGCTTGTTCGGAGGAGAATATGCTGCCGATTCGCTTCCTCCTCGGTGCCGTCGTTCTGACGTCCGTCTTCGTGGCGGTCGCTGGAGACGGCCGGGCTCAGTTCGGCGGGTTCGATCTGAAGAACCCGGACGGCATGTTCGACCGCTATGCCCAGGCCCAGGGGGCCAAGGACGAGATCGCGATCGACAAGGTCCAGAGTCGCCTCGACCCGGAGATGGCCAACAAGATGCGTGCCTTCGCCGCCAGGGCCGGCATCACGAACGGCAAGATGACCCGGGCCCAGTTCGCCGCGTTCTGGACCAAGGACGCCCTGCCGCAGATCGAGGAGCGGATGAAGCAGCCGTTCGCCGGGTTCGGCACGCCCCCGGGCGGGACACCCCAACCATCGGGGACGCCGACGACGCCCGCCGCGCCGGGCGGCTTCGGCAAGGGGTTCGGTACCCCGGCCGCCGGCGAGAAGACCGCCGCCACGCCCGACAAGGACAAGAAGGCCCCGGAGCCGAGCGGGTATCAGCCCCGGCCGTTCAACGACGGCGAGGCGAAGGGCAACTTCCAGAACCTCGACCGCGACAAGAGCAACGCCCTCGACGAGGAGGAATACCGCCGGAGCGACATCCGCCGCGAGGTCGATCGCTGGGACGCGAACAAGAACAAGCTTATCGAACTCGACGAGTGGCTGGCCTACGCCAAGGATCGGCACGACGACCGCGAAAAGGAACGGCAGACCCGCGAGGAGGAGCGCCGGCTTTTCGAGGAATTCAAGGCCCAGCGCAAGAGCCAGCAGGAGGCCCCGGAGTTCAAACCGACCCCGGTCGTCCCGGTCGAGACGCTCGAACCGGACCGGCCGCTCCTCTTCCGGGCCGAGAACCTGCCCGACACGCTGCCGGCCTGGTTCAAGGAGTTGGACACGGACACGGACGGCCAGGTCGGCCTGTACGAGTGGCGGGCCGCCCAGAAGGACAACGCCGAGTTCAAGCGATACGACCGGAACGAGGACGGCCTCGTCACCCCAGAGGAGGCGCTCTGGTACGCCCTGAACGCCGACCGGCTCGCCGAACTCCTCCCGACCGGCCCGACGATCAGCTCCGCGGCAAAGACGGAGAAGGCCGCGCCCGAGAAGGGCAAGGGCGGCTGGGGCTGGGGCGGCAAGGGCGGCTTCCCGAAGCGGCCCTGACCCGGCCTCGGGTTCCGCGGGAGCTGTCACGGTCGGCCAAGGCGGTCGTTCAAGGGTGTCACCGCGGGCGAGCTGGCTCGCCCGACACCCGGACGGCGAGGCTCCCGTGGCGAAGATCAAGGGCCGACGCGGCTACCGCTTCATCAAGGAACTGGGCGGGGCCATCCGGCGGGAGACGGTGAGCACGACGGCCCAGGTCCTCGTCGCGCGCGGGCTGGCTCGCGGCCGGATCCTCGACTACGGCTGCGGCTTCGGCTTCGACGCCGACCACTTCGGCTGGGAGGCGTTCGATCCGCACTACCGGCAGAAGGTACCCGAGGGCGTCTTCGACACCGTCGTCTGCAACCACGTCGCCAACATGCTCACCCGGTCGAGCCGACAAGCCCTCTTCGCGACGCTCCTCGGCCTGCTCGCCCCGGGCGGGACGGCCTACCTGTCCGTGTCGCGAAAGATCCCGGTGGTTGGGAAGATCGCCCTCCGGAAACGGATCCAGAACTACGTCGTCCTCACCCTGCCGTCAATCTATCGCGACGACGAACTCGAGATCTACCGCCTCGACCCGGGCCGGCCGTTCGAGGACCGCACCCAGGAGATCGAGGACCGCCTCTGACGCGGTGAGGCCCCGCGTCGGCTCGGGCCGCGTCACCGGGCGACCTGCCGGCCGCCGTCGTAGCAGATCGCCTTGTGCCGCTCGATGACGAAGTCCCAGTCGAGCCGGTGCGGCGGCTCGAGCAGGTGGCGGTACGCGGCGGCCATCTGCCGGGCCGCCTCGGAGAAGGGCACGCCGCCGAAGCCGGTCCCCATCGCCGGCAGGGCGACGGTGCCGATACGGCCCGCGCCGGAGCGGTTATGGGCCAGGACGGCGAGCAGGGCGGCCCACGTCGCGGCGTAGACCTTGTCGGTGCCGTCGATGCTCCCGGGGACGCGCATCGTCGGGGCGTGACACAGGTACGGCAGGGACGGGTCGCCGGTCGCCAGGACGAACGCGGTGCCGACCGGCTGTTCGCCGAAGTAGTGGTCGAGGATGTGGTGTTGCACGCGGCGCATGAGCGGCTCGCCGAACCGGGCGACGACGGCGGCGTCGATGCCGGCGGTCATCAGGCCGAAGGCGTTGCCGGCGGTGACGAAGCAGTCGTGCGGTTCGAGGTCCTCGAACCGTCCGCGGACGACGCGGACGTTTGGCAGGCCGGCGAAGCGATCGCGGAACGCGTCGCACATCGCCTCGTCGGGGTGAACGAGCCAGAGGGCGTCGAGCATTGAGGATTCCTCCGACGGCGGCCGACTCGGGTACTGAGCTACCCGCCCCCATCAAACGCGGCCAGCTCTTGGTACAGTGCCCGCGAAAGTCGCAACAGGCGGTCGAAGGTCGCCATCACGACCGGGCGGCGTTTTGGGACGTACCAGTGCTCGTAACAGAGTGGATCGAGGTTTCGCAGCACCGGCTCGACCAAGACGGGATAGACTTCGATCCAACGCTCGACCGTCTCTGGGCGAGGCAGGTAGTCGGTGCCCAGAGTCTCAAAAAGCACGCAGATGATCTCTACCGTCGGCAGTAAGCAGCGCTCGCCGGCGTCGAAGACGTTATCCATCCCCATCGCTTCTTCCGGGATGTCCCCCGCGAGGATGTGCTCAATGAACTGCTCGTACCGTCCGACCATGTCCGCGAGATAGTCGCGGGCCACATCATCGTCGAAATTCCCCGGTCCCCAGGTTCCCATCGTGCGCCTCTGGCGGACTTGGCCCCGTGATCAGTTGACGAGGTTCGGGACCTGCCCCGCCATCCACTTCAGTCGCCCATGGCTTGGTCAAGTGATCCACAGGTCGCTACAAGCCTGCTCGTAACTCTGGTCCAGGTCGAGCGGGACGACGAGGCCCTCGCTGAGCCACAACGGCAAGATCGGCAGCGGTTGGCCGATCGCCAAGACATGCGACCAGGCTTCGAGCAGGTTGCGCTCTCCCTTGCGGACCCATCGGCACGAGGCGGCGTAGAGGTGCGGCGGCTCGGGGCCGAGCGTCGGGTCGTCGTGGCCGATCAGGGTCAGCAGGTCTGCGTACAGGTTGAAGTGCCGCACCGTCACCAGGTCCACGACGTTGACGGCGATGCCCTTCTGGAGGAGGGCGGCGCATTTAGCGACGAAGACGTTGCGACTCTCGGGCCGGTCCTTGTTCCTCGGGCTGACGATCTCGATCGCCGCGACGAGGCGGCGGCCGCGCCGCGCGTCGTAGATGCGCACCTCGTACTCGTCGTAATCCGGAAGCGTCGTCTCGACGCTGACACTGGGACGGGGAGGTGCCCAGACCGCCGTCGCCACGCCGCCGTTGCCGTTAGCCGAGTCGGTGAGAGGAGCGTCTTTCTCAAACGCCGCGATGTCGATCTCGACCTGCGTCCCGGAGTGAACGCGCGGGCCGGCTTCGTAGCCGGGCGGCAGCCTCTTGCGCAACTGTTGAACGATGACCATCGGCCAGCCGCCGTGGAGTTCTTCCCACGAGTGGCCGAGATCGACCGGCGGCCGGAAGTGATCGCGTAGCGGCATGGCGGGCCCTCCTCGCCGCCATTCTACCCGACGCTCCCCACCGGCACCACGTCCGCCGCCCGGCACCGGCCGAAGCGCAGGAACAGCGCCTCGATCTCGTCCGCCGTCAGCAGCGTCCCCGACCGCGGCGAGTCGAGGATCGTGTAGCGATGGCTTCGGCCGTCGTACCACGGGTCGGCGTTGCGGTAGCCCGGCCGCGGCGCGAGCGGCTCGCCGCGCACCGGGTCGCGCACCCGGTTATCGACCCCGTGGATCTCGATCCGCCGCTCCGCCTCGGCGTCGTCGAGCAGTTCGCCGAGCCCTTGCAGACTCAGGCCGCTCTCCGGCGTCACCGACAGGATGCACCGCCGCAGCTGCTCGACGCTCTCGCCCTGGTACACGCAGAGGGCGACGAACCCTGGCTCCGCCCCGGCCAGGGCCGCGTCGCTCCGCGCCCAGTCCTTGAAGTAGACGCACCGGTCCAGGTCGTCCGGGTTCTGCACGTCGCGCGCCAGCAGCGCCGGCACCCGCGTCAGCCGGCCGTGCTCGTCGTACAGCTCCAGCCACGCCCGCCGGACGTGGCACCCCGGCGAACGCAGCTTCGCCAAGTAGCGGTCCCGGTCGCGCAGCACCTCGGCCCGGTCGGCGTCGGTCAGCACCGCCGACAGGGCGAACGCGTCGATGTCTTGCACCGACACGCCCCGGTCGTACGCCGCCTGGGCAACGACGCCGACGAGGTCCATGCCATGCCGCACGAGGCTGGTCCACGCCTGCTGGCGGGCGTGCCAGCGCTGGTTGTAGACGCGCACCATGAGCTGCCGGTACGCGCACTGCAACGTGAACGGCCGGGCGACCGTCACGCCGAGCGAGCCTCCATCGACCCCATCGACGTAGTCGGCCAGCACCGGTCCGCCGGACGGATACTCGCCCGTGGTCAGGTACGTCCAGGCGAGGTACGCCGACGCGACGCAGTCGAGGTCGGGGTTCTCGTGCAGGACGAGCGTGAACGGGGCCGTCGCCAGCCGGCTGGGGATGACCGCCCGGTCGAGCAGGCGCGGGTGGGCCAGCACGAGCCGGGCCGTCGAGCCGGCCGACTGCACCTGCTGGTGGTGGTCGATGACGCCGGTCGCGAGGTCGTTGCCGACGTCGAGGAAGACGCGGTCCTGCGGCCCCTGGAACGTCGGGGCGCGCTCGCCGAGGCGGGCGAACGCCAGGCGCAGCGCCGCCGGGTCGATCGGCGGCCGGAGCGGCTCGGCCGACGCCGGTGCGATGGTCGGCTGGCCGGCGGCGTATCCCTCCAGGGCGGCGGCGAACGCGGCCATCGTCGGGTAGCGATCCTCCGGCCGGCGGGCCATCGCCGTCAGGCAGATCTGCTCCAGGTCCGCATCGACGTCCGGCCGGAGCTGGCTCGGCGGCGGCGGCGTCTCGTTCGCCGCCCGCCGCAGCACCGCGAACGGGTCGGCGTCCACGAACGGCACCCGGCCGGTCAGCAGCTCGTAGAGGATGACGCCCAGCGCGTAGACGTCGCCGCTTGGGCTGGCCGGGTCGCCGGAGCCGTCGCCCAGCTCGGGGGCCATGTACCACGGTGTGCCGGTCACCGCCCCCGGAGCTGACAGCCGTGCGTCACCGGTGTGCAGCCGCAGGGCGAGGCCGAAATCGACGACGACCGGCTCGCCGGCCGGCGTGACGATGACGTTGGTCGGCTTCAGGTCGCGGTGGACGACGCCCTGGTCGTGGGCGGCCTGCATCGCCCGGGCGAGCTGGCCGACGATGCGCACCACGTCGGCCAGGGCGTGCGGCGCGGCGGCCGACAGCGGCACGCCGGGGACGTAGGTCATCGCCAGGTAGAGCTGCGTCCCCCAGGTGCCGACGTCGAGGACGCCGCACAGGTGCGGGTGGCGCAGCCCGGCCGCGGCGCGCGCCTCGCGCAGGAAGCGCTCCCGGTGGCGCTGCTCGACGACGAGGAACGGGTGCGGCACCTTGAGGGCGACCTCGCGGCCGGGCTCCTCCTGCCAGGCGAGGTAGACGGTGCCCATCGCGCCGTGGCCGAGCTCGCGGACGACGCGATACCCCGGGATGCGCGGCAGCGGCCGGGGCCCCTCCATCGGCGGCGTCGGCGGCTCCATCGACGGGATGGTCGAGGGGGCGTCGGCCGACTGCTGGGCCGGCCACGGCACCGGCTCGACCGCGGCGATCGTGCCGTCGGCCTTGCCCGGGTCGGTCGGATGGTTCGCTGGCATGGGGACGGCCTACCGCGCCTTGTCGGTGATCCGCTTCCATTCTACCTCGCGCCGGCCGCGCACGCCCTGGAAGGCCGGCTCCGCGTCGGCCCAGGCGGCGTTGCGCCACCCGGCCGCGAACGCCTTCTCCAGGTAGAGCAGCGCCTTGGCGTCGGCCTGGTCGGCCTGTGGCGTCCGGCCGTGGCCGCGCTCGATCGCGCCGCGCAGCGCCTCGAGCAGGGCCTGGTCGTACAGCTCGGTGTTGTCAAGGGCCTTCGCCTCGCCGGGCTCCTTGCCCTCCTCGGGAAGGTAGAACCGCTCCGCCTGGTTGAGCAGGTCCAGGGCCCGGGTCGAATCGCCGGCCTGGACGAGGTACGCCCGCAGCAGGGCGGCCATGCTCCGCGCCCGGCGGAACGGCCGCAGCTGGCCGCCGTCGTCCCGGCCGAGGAGCTTCTCCGCCTCGTCGAGGTGCTTGCCGACTTCGGCCCGCTCGCCGGCGTCGCCCGGGCCGACCAGCAGCCGGAACAGGCGGACCCGGGCCAGGTTCAGTTCGTTGTTGATCGCGTCGCTGCGGTAGTCGACCACCGCCCGGTGGTTGGCCATCAGCTCGGCCTGGAGTTCCCCGGCCCGGCGGTAGGCGGCGACGGCTTCCGCCAGGCCGTCGAGCCGCGTCGCGGCGTAGTTCTCCCGCGCCCAGTTCGCCGTGTTGCCGTGGCTGCGCGCGAGCTGGAAGCGGTACTCCGGGTTAGTCTTGTCCGCGCCGGCCAGCGCGGTGCGCAGCTTTTCCGAATCGGCGTACGACGCCCGGGCCTCCTTCCAGGCGAGGAGGCGCACCTCGGTGTCGCCCTTGTAGCCGTAGGCCCGGGCGAGGTTGTTCTCGGCGTACTGCTTCTTCTCGGGCGAGGCGGCCCCCCACGCCGCGACGAGGGCTTTGCGGTCGGCGACCGCCGCGTCGTAGTGGCCGAGCGCCTCGGCATAGCGGCCCTGGTTGTGGGCGGCCCGGCCGCGCTGGTGGTGGACCTCGCCGCGCAGGTCGAGCAGCTTCCCGCCGAGCGGCTGGGCCATCCCGGCGAGCAGCTTCGCCGCCTCGGCGAGGTCGTCGGCCGCCCCTTGCCAGCGCAGTTCGTCGATGTTCAGTTCGCCGCGTTCCAGCAGGGCCTCGACCAGGCCGGCCTTCTGGTCCGGCAATAGGCGGTACAGCGCGACCGCCTCGTCGAACGCCAGGCGGGCCTGCTCCCGGCTATTCGGATGCCCGGCCCCGGGCTTGCCGTTGCTCGTCGCCTCGACGACGCGCGACAGGCCGCCGAGCTTGAGGAACAGGTCGGCCAGCTCGGCCTGCGACCCGGCGTCCAGCTCCTCGGCGTCCTTGAGCTTCGTCGTCAGCTCGCGCAGCGAGGCGAGCATCCCCTCGCGGAACGGCTGCACGTCCGGGTCGCGCTTGTAGCGGTCGCCTTCGAGCAGGCCGACGAGCCGCTTCAGGCCGGCGATCGAGATGGCGTTCACCTCGGTGATGCGCGCGATCGCCTTCGCGTTCGCCTCGTCCTCGATCTGGCGCACCTCCGCCTCGCGGCGGCGCGTCTCCTCGTAGATCGCCCGCTGGACGAAGATGCCCCCCAGGGCGAGGACGCCGAGGACGCACACCGCGGCGAGGGCGGATTCGAGCGGCCGGCGGCGCAGGTAGCGCCACCAGCGCGTCACGCCGCCGACCGGGCGGACGGAGACCGTCTCGCCGTTGAGATACCGCTGCAGGTCGGCCGCCAGCTCGGCGGCGCTCGGGTAGCGCTTCGCCGGGTCCTTCTCCAGGCACCGGGCGACGATCGCCTCCAGATCGGCCGGGATCGCCTTGTTGACCGACCGCAACAGCGGCGGGTCGTCCTGCTGGATCTTCCGCAGTAGGGACGGGTCGTTGCCGCCGGCGGTGCCGAAGAGCGGCTTGAGGGTGAGCAGCTCCCAGAGCGTCGCCCCGAGGCTGTACACGTCGCTGCGGGCGTCGACCGGGACGTTCATCTGCGGCAGGGCCTGCTCCGGGCTGGCGTAGCGCAGCGTGCCGACGAAGCCGCGACCGATCGACGCGGACAGGGAGACGCTCGACGCGTCGGTGATCTTCGCCAGGCCGAGGTCCATCAGGACGGCGCGCTCGCCGCGCTGGTCGACCATGACGTTGGACGGCTTGATGTCGCGGTGGATGACGCCGGCCTGGTGCAGGGCGTGCGTCGCCAGGGCGACCTGGCGCAGCAGCTCGACGATCCGGCGGACGTAGCCCTGGCCGGCGAGCCGGTCGCGTAGCGCCGGCGGGGCGTCCGGCAGGGACAGGTCCGGCAGCGACCCCGGCCGCGGCGACGGCGAGCGCGACTCGCTCGACAGGGCCTTCTCCGCCTGGCGCGCCTCGGCGCAGGCGACCCGGAGCGTCGCGTGCCAGTCGTCGAGGTCGAGGTCGGTCGATGCCGCGCTCGCCGTCGTCAGCCGGGCGGAGATCTCGCCGAGGTCGGCCCCGTCGATCAACTCCATGGCGTAGAACCACTGCTCGTTGTCGATGCCGCTGGTGTAAATCTTGATGAGGTTCGGGTGGTCCACCCGGGCCAGGGCGCGGATCTCGCGCTGGAAGTGGCGCTCCGTGTTCGGGTTGCCGGCGACGAGGAGCCGCTTCAGGGCCACCTCGCGCTGCAGCGACGGCTGCAGCGCCCGGTAGACGATGCTTTGGCCGCCGCGGCCGATCTCGGCGAGCAGTTCGAACTCGCCGATGCGGCGGTGCTTCTCCTCGGCGGCCGGCGCGGCGGCGTCGGGCGACTCCTCCAGGGCGAGGCGCTCCGCCCAGACCTTCATCTGGTCCTCGTCGAGGGCGGGCAGATTCAGGACGCGCCGCAGCAGGGCGCGGTGCTCGCCGCCGAGGTCGGGCCGCTGCGGGTGCTCGCCGGTGTGGTAGCAGAGGTACTCGGTCTTCTTGCTGCCGCGCTGCGAGTTGAGGAACAGGAGGTGGTCCTGGTCCTCGTCGTAGACGACGAGCGGGTTGAGCGAGCAGAGGTGGCCCGGGTCATCGGTCGCCGGTCGCGTGTCGAGGTAGACCGCCTGCGGCACCGGCGGCGCGCCGCGCTCGGCCGGCCAGGTCAGCGGTCGCACGCGGCGCGGGCTCTCGCCGAGCAACTCCAGCCGGGCCGAGATCCACAGGCCGCCGTCCTTGCGGAGGTCTTGAAGGTAGTACAGCCGCCGGCCGGCGAGCAGATCGACGCGGGTCAGGAAGTCGCCCGCCGCGGCGAGGAGGTGCAGGCCGGCCTGGGCGTAGAACTCCTCGTCGCGCGCCCCGATCGCCCCGTGGCCGATCTCCTGGTTGCGGAACTGCGTCAGCCGGGCGAACAGGTCGAGCAGGTGGACGGTCGTCTTCTGGGCCGGCTTGCCCTCCAGGGCGTGCCGCAGCCAGGAGTCGAGGCCGGCGACGCGCGGCAGGTCGTCGCGGCGGCGCGTCAGGGCGTCGTGCAGGGCGTCGAAGCCGGACACCTTGTGGTCGCGCAGGACGGGGAGCAGCGTGCGGACGAAGCCGACCCAGTGGCCCAGCGCCGGCCGGGCGAGGTTCTGCAGCGCGGCGTCGATGCGCGGGTCGTGGACCTCGAGCTGGGCGTACTCGCAGACGCAGACGGAGCCGAGGAGCTTGATCGCCGCCTCCCAGAGGCAGTACGCCGTCTCCTTGCGGTCCTTGGCGCGGTGGGCGTTGTGGGCGCGGCGGTAGAGCTGGGCCAGCGGCAGCGGCAGCCGCGGCACCAGGGCCTCGTCGCACGGCAAGCTCATGGGCATCCCCCTGGCCCGCTCCGGGCCGGGTCGTCGGTCGATGGGTGGCCTTCCCCTGAGAGACGGTCCGGATCGCCCCCCTTGCGCCACCCCACCGACGTGACGAGTCCCCGAAGTGGATTGTACCGCAGGTGCGGCTGGCGGCGCGGCGGTGTGACAGGAAAACGGACGGGCTTGCCCCGCGCCGCCAGCCGTGGAACAATGCCGGGGGTTCGTTCGCCCTCACGGAGGTCGCCCTCACGGAGGTCGCCATGTCCATGCACCTGCCGCCGGCACCGATCCACTACCCCGACAGCGACGGTCAACCGATGGCCGACAACAGCCTGCAATTCGCCTGGATCCAGCTCCTGTCCGGCAACCTCGCCGCGCTGTTCGTCGCCCGGGACGACGTCGTCGTCGGCGGCGACATGCTCTGGTATCCGGTCCAGGGCTTCCCGAACATCACCCAGGCCCCCGACACGTTCGTCATCTTCGGCCGGCCGAAGGGCTACCGTGGCTCGTACAAGCAGTGGGAAGAGGACGACACGCCGATGACGGTCGTCTTCGAGGTCCGCTCGCCGAACGACTCCGACGCGAAGATGCTCGGCAAGCTCAACTTCTACGAGGCGCACGGCGTCGAGGAGTACTACATGATCGACCCGGAGTCGAACCTCCTGGAGGTCTACCGCCGCCGCGGCGGGATGCTCGTCCCGGAACGGCTCCCGACGGGGAGCTACACCAGCCCGCGCCTCGGCATCCGGTTCGACTATGTCCGCGGGGTGTCGATCACGGCATTCCACCCGGACGGGGAACCGTTCCTCCCGATCGAGGAACTCATCCTCCGCGTGACCGACGCGCAGCGGCAGGCGACCGACGCGCAGCAGCGCCTGGCCCGGCTGGCCGAGTTAAGCCGGCGGGCGCGGCGCGGCCAGGCGACGCCGGACGAGTTGACCGAGCTGGAACAACTGGAGAACGACGCCGGCTGAGACCGCCGGAAAAAGGCTTCGTCGTTGCAAGCCGCCGTCGCGCCGTCTACACTGGCGCGCGTTCCGTTCGCCTTCCCCGCACAAGGAGCGACACTCTCATGGCACGGCGGATCTCTCGACGGCGCTTCGTCCAGACGGCGGCCCTGGCCGGGGCCGGCTTCTGGCTCGGCACCGGCCTCACCGCGGCCCAGGACGCCCGGCAGCAGGCCGACCCGATGCAGCGCCTCAACATGGCCTGCGTCGGCGTCGGCGGCAAGGGCTCCAGCGACACCGACCACGCCGGCCAGGTCGGCAACATCGTCGCCCTGTGCGACATCGACGCAAACACCCTCGACGGCAAGGCCCAGAAGTTCACCAAGGCCCAGAAGTTCGCCGACTTCCGCGAGATGCTCACGAAGCTCGAGAAGGAGATCGACGCCGTCACCGTCTCGACGCCGGACCACACCCACGCCCCGGCCTGTGTCATGGCGATGAAGATGAAGAAGGCGGTCTACTGCCAGAAGCCGCTGACGCACTCCGTCTACGAGGCGCGGCTCATGCGCGAGACGGCCCAGAAGATGGGCGTCGCGACGCAGATGGGCAACCAGGGCACGGCCGAGAACGGCCTGCGCGACGCGGTCGAGTTCATCTGGGCCGGCGGCCTCGGCCAGGTGACCGACGCCCACGTCTGGACCAACCGCCCGGTCTGGGCCCAGGGGGCGGAGGCGATCCTGGCCGTGCCGGTCGTCCGCGAGGCGGCCCTGGCGGCGCTGCACAACAAGCCGATCCCGCCGCTGAAGTTCCCCGACGTGCCGAAGCACGTCAGCTGGGACCTGTTCGTCGGGCCGGCTCCGATCCGGCCGTACACGCCCGGCATCCACCCGTTCTCGTGGCGCGGCTGGCTCGACTACGGCACCGGGGCCCTGGGCGACATGGCCTGCCACACCGCGAACATGGCGTTCATGGCCCTGAAGCTCGGCTACCCGCTCAGCGTCGAGGCGAAGGACGTGATCGGCCTCAATCCCGAGACGTTCCCGACCCAGGCCCAGGTCACCTGGCAGTTCCCGGCCCGCGGCGACATGGGGCCGCTGGCGTTCCACTGGTACGAGGGCCAGTACCGCGGCCGGAAGAAGCTGCCGGCGGACGCCCTGCTGAACAAGGTGCTCAAGCCCGGCGAGAAGCCGTCCGACAGCGGCTCGATCCTGGTCGGCGAGAAGGGCATCTTGTACTCGCCGAACGACTACGGCGCGGAGTACCGCCTGATCATGAACCCCGGCTTCGAGGTGAAGAAGCCGGCCCCGAGCCTGGCCCGCAACGGCAAGGGCGACCTCGGCATGAAGCAGGAGTGGGTCGAGGCGATCAAGGGCGGCCCGAAGCCGTTCTCGAACTTCGACTACGCCGCGATGCTGACCGAGGTGATCCTGCTCGGCAACATCGCCATGACGCGGATGGGCACGAAGCTGATGTGGGACGGCCCGAACTTGAAGTTCACGAACGACGCCGAGGCGACGAAGCTGGTGCGCCGCGAGTACCGCCAGGGGTGGACGCTGTAAGGCGCAGCGACAATCCGATCCGAGCCGGAAGCGTCAGCGACGGGATGTACTTTCCGTCGCTGACGCTTCCGGCTCGGATCGGAAAGACCCGACCACTTCCCGTGGCGTCGCCCGCGCCAGCGGGCCCCAGAACACCAGCGGGTACCCCGGCACGCGCTCCATGTACTCGCGGTAGCCGTCGCCGAGGTAGAACAGCAGCCGGCGGTCCTTGTGCACGCTGCCGGCGTAGATGTAGACCGACCACACCGCCGCCATCAGCAGGTGCTCGGTCGTCATCCGCGGCGTGAACCAGATCAGGCCGAGGAAGCTCAGGTAGATCGGGTGCCGCAGCCAGGCGTACAACCCGGTCGTGACCATGTCCCGCCGCGGCGGCTTCTCGTTGCGGATGTACGCCCGCCACGGCGTCAGGCCGTTCTGCCAGCCGAGGCCGGTGTATGAGATGCTGTAGACCAGCAGCACCCAGCTCGCCAGGAACGCGCCGAGTAGCATCCATGCCAGCCCGCCCTCCGCGGCATACACGACGCCGGGCAGCGGCTGCCAGAACCAGCACACCAGCAGCACGCTCGTCGAGGCGATGAACGCGTACAGCGAGCCGTACAGTTCCCGCGGCACCGCGCGCTGGATTCGCCGCTGCACGCTCGGGATCAGGAACAGGCTGTGCCACAGGCCGAACTGGAGGAGCAGGGCCACGTCGATCAGCCAGGCGACGGCCGGCGAGACGGTCGCCGCACCGGACCAGCCGAGGGCCGCCTCGATGCCGAGCAGGTCGCCGCCGCCGCGGTACAGCAGGAAGAACAGCTGCGGCACCATGAACGCGAACCAGACCTGGTTGAAGCCGCCGAACGCGATCCAGAAGGTTCGTCCCATCGGCTCACCCCTTCGCCTTGACCGCCCAGCCGAGGTAGGAAACCCACGTTACCGGCAACCGGGCGAAGCGAACCCGGCCGGCCCACCAGCCGACCGGGCCGAAGCCCTGCGTCCCGCGGAGGCTCAGGCCCGCTGCTAGTAGCCGGGCGGCCAGCTCCTTCGGCCGGACGAACCGGGCCGGGTCGTGCGTGCCGCGCGGGACGACGTTCAGCACGCGCTCGCCGAGCCAGACGAGCAGGAGCTTGGCCAGCCAGGTGCGGTTAATCGTGTCGAAGACGAACGCCCCGCCCGGCCGGAGCACCCGGCCGACCTCGGCCAGGACGCGCGGCAGGTCGTCCACATGTTCGAGGACGTCCGCCGCCACGACGACGTCGAAGGACGCGTCAGCCAGCGCGAGGGATTCGCCGCGCATCTGGAGGAAGGTGATCGGCAGCGACCCCTGCCGGGCGTGGGCCGCCCCGGCCTGGCAGCAGGCGGCCATCGGATCGACGCCGACGACGCGCGCCCCGGCGGTTGCGAAGCGCTCGGACAGGATGCCGCCGCCGCAGCCGACGTCGAGGACGTCCCGGTCGGCGAACGGCCCGGCCACCTGGGCGAAGTAGTCGAACCGGACCGGCGTCATCCAGTGCAGCGGGGCCATCGGCCCGTCGCGGTCGTTCCACCACTCCGCGGCGGACAGCTCGTAGATCGATTGCAGGTTCATCCGGATCCGGGCGTTTCGAGAGAGTGGGGATGGCCTGGGTAATGTAGGGAGAATGCGCGGCGTGGCACATGGGCTTCCTGGCCGGTTCGCGACCCGCCCGGTATCTTATCCCCGCCGGCTCGCCGGCCAGGGGACCCGTCTCATGATCCACTGCCCCAGCGTCACGAAGTCGGCGATCCGCACCCACTACGACCTGGCGACACTGTTCTACCGCCTCCTCTGGGGCGAGCACATCCACCACGGCCTGTGGGAGGACGGCAGCGAGACGCCGAAGCGGGCCCAGATGCAGCTGATCGAGCGCATGGCCGCGACGGCCCGGCTCGCCCCGGGGAATGCCGTCCTCGACGTCGGCTGCGGCATGGGCGGCAGCACGATCGAGATGGCCCGCCGCTACGGCTGCAAGGCGACCGGCGTCACCCTCAGCCCGGTGCAGCGGATGTGGGCGAACTGGTCCGGCGAGTTCCAGGGCGTCGGCAATCGGGTCCGCTTCCTGTGCCACGACGCCGAGACGTTGAGCTTCCCGCCGGACTCGTTCGACGTGATCTGGTCGATCGAGTGTACCGAGCACCTGTTCGACAAGGCGGCCTTCTTCCGGAAGGCGGCCGGCTGGCTCCGGCCGGGCGGCCGGCTCGCCATCTGCGCCTGGCTGGCGGTGGACGGCGCGGCGGCCGAGGCCGAGGCGATGAAGGTCGCCGAGGCGTTCCTCTGCCCGTCGTTCGGCACGGCGGAGGACTACCGCGGCTGGTTCCGCGACGCCGGCCTGGAGAACCGCGAGCATGCCGACCTGACCGCCCGGGTCGCCGCGACGTGGGACATCTGCCACCGGCGCGTCGCGGCGACCGGGGTCGGCTGGCTCGGCCGGCTCGCCGGGCGGGACATGACGGCGTTCCTGGGCCACTTCCAGACGCTCGGCAATGCCTACCGCAGCGGGGCGATGCAATACGGCCTGTTCCTGGCGGAGAAACCGACATGAGCACGGAACGCGACACCCCCGAGTTGACGCGCCGCGGCGTCCTGCAGACCGGGGCCGCCGCGGCTCTCGGCGGCGTCCTCGGCACCGACCCCGCAGCGGCGGAGCCGCCGAAGATGGACGTCTACCAATCGCTCGGCCTCAAACACGTCATCAACGCCACCGGCACGGTCACGTTCCTCGGCGGCTCGATCATGCCGCCGGAGGTCGTCGCCGCCTGGGTCGAGGCGTCGCGTCACTTCGTCAACCTGGCCGACCTGCACGATCGCGTCGGCGAGCGGATCGCCAAACTGATCGGCGTCGAGGCGGCGTGCGTCACGACCGGGGCGGCCGGGGCGATGATGCTCGGCACCGCGGCGGCCGTCACGCGTGGCGACAAGGCCCTCATCAAGCGCCTGCCCGACACGACGGGCACCCGGAACGAAGTCGTCCTGCAGAAGTCGCACCGCAGCTGCTACGACAACCAGCTGACCAACGTCGGCGTCAAGCTCGTCGAGGTCGAGACGGCCGACGACGTGCGGCGGGCCGTCAACGACCGGACCGCCCTGCTCTTCTTCATGAACATGGCCGACGGCGACGGCAAGGTCCGCCGCGAGGAGTGGATCGACCTGTCCCGCAAACTCAAGGTGCCGACGCTGCTCGACGCGGCGGCCGACGTGCCGCCGCTGGAGCGCCTGGCCGGCTACAACGCGATGGGGTTCGACCTGGTCGCGTTCAGCGGCGGCAAGGCGATCCGCGGCCCGAACGACACAGGTCTCCTGCTCGGCCGTAAGGACCTGATCGCCGCGGCGAAGCTGAACGCCAACCCGAACTGTGGCACGATCGGCCGGATGATGAAGGTCGGCAAGGAAGACATGGTCGCCCTGCTCGCCGCGGTGGAGCGATTCGTCAAGCTCGACCACGCCGCCGAGCGGCGGGAGTTCGAGCGGCGGATCGGTGTCATCGAGGTGGCACTCAAAGATGTGCCGACCCTGAAGATGGAGCGCCTCGTGCCGGCGATCGCCAACAACGTGCCGCACCTGCTGCTGACGTGGGACGAACCGCGCCTGAAGCTGACGCCGGCCGAGCTGACGAAGGCCCTGGTGGAGGGCAACCCGCCGATCCAGCTCGGCCGGGTCGGCGGCACCGGCGAGAAGGGCGCGCTCATCTCGGTGCTGACACTCCAAGACGACGAGGACAAGATCGTCGGCGACCGGCTACGGGCGATCCTGACCGCCCCTCGACAGTGACCGTCTCGGTGATAGATCCCACACCAGGAGGCATGCGATGCGGACCGAACTGAGCGACCTGGAATTGGAGTGCGTGGCGGCGGGCCTCAGCAAGCCGGGCGGCAATCGGCCGAGGGGAGACGTCGTGTCTTGACCCAGCTTCCGGGTTGCATCGACTGGGCCTCCACGCTATGACGGCCGCCGGGAATCCCGGAGAGCCGGCCATGTTCCGCCTCGCCCCGCTGCTCGCCCTGCCGCTGCTCGTGCTCGCCCTGGGCCAGGCCGCGTTCCACGTCGTCGCCGTCCGACCGGACGCCGCCAGTCTCGATCCGGCGGCGTCGCTGCACGTCCACCTTTCGGAACCCCTCACTCCGGCGAGCCTCACCCGAGAAACGGTCCGCCTCCTCGACGAGCACGGCCAGCCGGTCGAATGCACATTCGTCGCCGACCTGGGGTCGGTCCTGACGGTCACGCCCGCCGAGTTGCTTCGAGCCAAGTCTGCCTACACCCTGGAACTGACAGCCAGGCTGCGCTCCGTCGGCGGGGCGACGCTGGTGCCGCACCGCGCCGCGGTCACGACCGGCGAGGCCGTCGGTCCCGGTCGGGGCGTGGTGCGCTTCCGCAAGGAGCGCCTCGACACGTTCGACGGGGCGAGCGCCGCCTGCGTCGGGCCGGACGGCCACCTCTACGCGGCGACGTTCACCGGCTGCCTCTGGCGCTACCGCCTCGACCCGGCGACGGGCCGGTCGCGACAGCGCGAGACGATCGCGTCGCTGCCGGGACGGCGCATCCTCGGCCTGGCGTTCGACCCGGACGCGCCGGCCGACCGGCTCCGCTTGTGGATGGTCCACGACGGCCACGCCGGCGAGGCCCGGCCGAAGATGTCGTTCTCCGGCGTCCTGTCGCGGTGGGACGTGCCAGCCGGCGACGGCAAGGCGACCGAGACGCCGGTTGTCGTCGGCTTCCCGGTCGGGGCGCATCCGCTGAGCAGCCCGGTGTTTGGCCCGGACGGCCGGCTCTACCTGTGTCAAGCCGCCGTCACCATGGCCGGTGCGAGCACGGACGACTGGGCCGAGACGCCGCTGTCCGCGTCGATCCTTGCGGTCGATGTGCGCCGCCTGGAGCGGGCCGGCGGGCCGCCACTCGACGTGCGGACCGGGCCGCCGGGACACTACGACCCGGCGGCGGCCGACGCCCCGGTGCGGGTCTACGCCCACGGGGTCCGCGAGGCGTTCGACCTGTGCTGGCACTCGAACGGCAACTGCTACGCCGCGACGACGATGAACGACACGCCGAGTTGGACGCCAAGCCGGGAGGGCGTGCCGGCCCTGTTCCAGGCCCAGCCGGACGAGGCCCTCCTGCGCCTGAAGCCCGGCGTGTACTACGGCTTCCCCAACCCGGCGCTCGGCCGGCACGTCCTGCTCGGCGGCAACCCGACCGCCGGCAAGGACCCGTGGGAGGTGGCCGCGTACCCGGTCGGCGTCCGGCCGGAGGCGGACTTCCAGCCGGGGTTCCTGCTGTACAACCTGGCGGCGGTCGGCGGCGACAGCGCCAACGGCTGCGTCGAGTACCGCCGGCCCGGGCCGTGGCGTGGCCGGCTGCTCGTCTGCTTCTACGCGACGCGTCGCGCGATCGGCTCGTTCGCCTTCTCGCGCGACGGGGGCCGGGTCGTCGATTTCCAGACCGTCCGCGACCGGCTCGGCCGGGAGGTCCAGTTCGCCTCGCCGCTCGACATCGCGACCGACGCGGCCGGCCGGCTCTACGTCGCCGACTTCAGCGCCGACGGCAAGTACGACAGCGGCAAGGACGGCGGCCTGTGGTTGCTCACGCCGATCGACGCGCCGTAAGGGCGTGGCGACGGCAGGCTCCGGCGCGTATCCTATCGAGAGGCGCGAACCTACCCGGAACAGGCGAGCGATCCTGCAATCGTGCCCACTTGCCCTCCGCCAGCAGGAACGACGTGACCGCCGACGTGTGGAACGAAAGCGCAGACGTCGATGCGATAGTGCGATTCGCGGCCGGCTTCCTGCCCGCGAGCACACTCCGCGAATTCGCTTGTGCGACCGCCCGCCGCTGCGCGCATTTGTGTGAGTTCCCAGTCGTCTCGCGGTTGCTTGAGTTCGCCGACGGTCGCACGGCAGGGCCGTACTCCGAAGCCCGACTCCGTGCTCTCGCGACCGAATCCGGTCAACTCTATGCTTCGCTGTATCCCGGCCACAGCGCCCCGTCGATACCGACCCTGGCGCTCGTCGCGGTGGAAGCAGCCGCGCTCACCCAGGATCCAGTCGTCGCGGCGTTGCACGCGTCCGGATCAGCTGCCGAAGCGATCGCTCAAGCGACGGGCGCGAGCGGTAGCGACGCCGAGTACGATGAGAGATACCTCGCGGCACGATCCGCTGAGTTCAAGGCCCAAGCGGAGTTGCTGCGCAAATTGGCCCGGCCTTACTTGCCTGCGGCGCTTCGATAAGCCGTCTACCAGATCCGCACACGTCACCCGCCGATGGCGTGCATGGTCCGCTCCGGCTTCACGAAGCGGGCCGAGTTGATCTCGTGGCCTTCCCACTTCGCGGCGAGGTTCGCCCGGATGACCTCGGCCAATTTCGCGTCGTCCGGGACGTCGCGTAGCAGCGGCTTGACATCCACTTCGTCGAGGGCGAAGAGGCAGTTTCGCAACTTGCCGTCGCACGTCAGCCGGACGCGGTTGCAGCTCCGGCAGAACGGCCGCGACACCGACGCGATGAAGCCGACCCGCGCCGGGTGGCCGTCCGCGTAGGCGTACTCCATCGCCGGGGCGGATGGGTCGTAGCCGGCGGCCGGTGCCAGCTGGAGGCCGGCCGCCTCCAGCTGATCCATCATCTCGTGGGCCAGGAAACACTTCTCCCGCTCCCACGCCTCCGCGCCGATCGGCATGTACTCGATGTAACGCAGTTCCAACCCGTGCTCGCGGCCGTATCGCGCGAGTGGGACCACGTCCTGTTCGTTAGTTCCGCGGATGATGACGGCGTTGACTTTGATCTTCTCGAAACCAACGTCTTGCGCCGTGGCGATGCCGGCCAGGACGTCGCCGAGGCCGTCGCGGCGGGCCAGCGTCCGGAATCGCTCCGGGTCGAGGCTGTCGAGGCTGACGTTCAGCCGGCGCAGGCCGGCGTCGTACAGGGCCTGCGCGTGCCGGCTGAGCAGGATGCCGTTCGTCGTCAGCCCGATGTCGCGGATGCCGGGGATGCCGGCCAGCATCGCGATTAGCCGCGGCAGGTCGCGGCGCAGGAGCGGCTCGCCGCCGGTCAGGCGCAGCTTGTCGATGCCGAGCGGGGCCGCGACGCGGACGAAGTGGGCGATCTCCTCGAACGTGAGCAGCTCGCCCCTGTCAAGGAACGTCACGTCCTCCGGCATGCAGTAGACGCAGCGGAAGTTGCACCGGTCCGTGACGCTGATGCGCAGGTTGTTGTGCCGGCGGCCGAACGAATCGACGAGCATCGCGGTGTCACGCTCCGGGGTGGACCCATTCGCTGGTGCCGTCGGCCCAGTTTTCCTTCTTCCAGATCGGGACCAGTTCCTTGAGCCGGTCGATCGCGTGGCGGCAAGCGTCGAACGCCTGGGCCCGGTGCGGGCAGCTCACCGCGACGGCGACGCTCACCTCGCCGACGTCGAGCCGGCCGAGGCGGTGGACGAGGACGATGTCGCCGACCGGCCAGCGGTCGCGCACGTCGGCCTCGATCTCGGCGAGCTTCTTCTCGGCCATGCCGGGGTACGCCTCGTACTCGAGCCAGGCGGTGACGCGGTCGCCGGTCAGGTCGCGCACCGTGCCGAGGAAGCCGACCACCGCGCCGCAGTGGCCGCGACGGACCTGCTCCATCAGGGCGGCGTAGTCGATCGCGTCGTGCTGGAGGCGGATCATGCGTCCCCTCCGCCGCTCACCGGCGGGATGAGGGCCACCTCGGCCACGCCCGACGGCAGCGGCCGGTCGTCGCCGGCAAAGTCCTGGTCGACGGCGATCGCGCACCGGGCCAGGATCGGCCCCAGGGCCGGCACCTCGGCGTGGAGGCGCTCGCGCAGCTGGCCGACCGTCGTCCCCGGCTCGACCAGCACATCGAGGGACGACGCCCCGGCCAGGTCGCGCGCCCGAGCGAACAGGTGGATACGCAGCGGGATCATGCAGATAGTGTAGACGCCGGCCCGGCCGCGATCAACGGACGGCGGCCGTCTCACATCGAGTCGACCTTCCGGCCGATGAAGCAGAGCGTCGAGGCCAGGAGGTGGATCGGGACGAGGCACTT